>ERZ1066124.144-NODE-144-length-69451-cov-25.575206_pt1 | contig 69451 bp, 72 predicted proteins | sample MGYA00382771_ERZ1066124 | MGnify/ENA primary metagenome ERZ1066124 (study PRJEB33369, sample SAMEA5778354) | biofilm metagenome | biome: Industrial cooling water; feature: Water cooling tower basin; material: Biofilm | place: United Arab Emirates | collected... | reverse complement strand
GATTCTCAGAAGTCTGCCGTTCATCCCCGCTTCATCCTGTTGATAGCCAGTCTCCGAGATGGGGGAAGTGCTGTCACCGTTGCACTTACGGGGTAGGTCTCTCACCTACATGATCATTCAGTTGTCAAGGTTGTTTAACCTTGCGCCTAATCCTCTAGAACCTTTGCAGGCTCTAGTTTCTAGGCAACGAATCGCACCCAATCCTCGTCATTTCGGAAGGCGTTAATTACGCGCACAATTGCGATACCAAGATAGATACAAAAGATGATTCGCAACGCTCCAAAAACTAACCCGACAACCCCCGCAGTTCCCACTGTGGTATTGTCAAGCCCAGTAATCAAAGTGTTAAAGTACTCCTCGGCGGCTGAAAAGAACAACGCTTGCGTTGGAGATGTTGCTGATAGCCATGCACCTGCCGCAAAGCAGGCAGTCAACTCAGCCATCTTGCTCTCAGAAATGCCGGATTTTTGAACGAGCGCTGTCCAAATTCGCTGACACAGTGGATTGCTACGGATAATTGCTCTTACAATCCGAATGGTGAGAGCTGCGATCGAGGCTCCTAGCACAAATAGCGGTGCGTGTAGAATCAGATTTAGTCCCAGCACTGCACCGGACATGAGCCAGGGGGCAATTTTGCGAAGTCGAGTGCGGACTTCCTTCGACCAAACTTTTGACCAAAACTGTGACAGTACTGCACGAAGATTGAATCGAGAAGTGGCTTCTGGAATGGATGGCTCATAAATTACTTCGCCGTTTTGGTCAGATGAAAGCGGTACGGAAAGAGATAATTCCAGCTTTCGTGCTACCTCAGCAAATTCTGGACGCAGGATTGCCTCATCAGCGAGCGGATCAAAGAGGGGCGTGTTGTTTGACATAAGACTCTTTTTTCAGTTGTTGTAGAGAAGTTGTTCGTCGAGTACAACTGAAAGCACAATAAAGAGTTGATATGTCACTTGTATGTAAATGCGCGGCTACGGCGATGCAAATATCAGTTTGAAACCTGAACGATCGCGAATCTCACTGTAATTGTGTAGAAAGATCGCTGTTATTTAACAATTTGCTAACACTAAAATTTACGCTCTGATCCGCCTCCTACAATCGGAATACAAATTTTCGCTTCATTTGACGGTGATTGAACGGTGTTTCTGCTGCTTCCTGACCATTCAAAATACAAGGTTTGGCTGAGATGAAGATTTTAGTTGTTGAAGATGATTCGCGAACGGCTTCGCTTGTAAGGAAAACGCTAGAAGCTGAAGGTCATGATTGCCTGAGCGCATTCGATGGAGAAACCGGATTGTCGATCGTCGAAACCCATCATCCTGATGTGGTGGTTCTCGATTGGCAACTCCCTCGCATGACCGGAATTGAGGTTTGTACCCACATTCGTCAGAACAAGCGGATCGAGAAAGATCCCTTGATCCTGATGCTGTCTGGAAAAGATTCAGAAAGCGATCGCACAACGGGCTTATACACGGGAGCCGATGATTACATGGGTAAGCCGTTTAGCCCAAGAGAATTAGCCGCACGAATCTTTGCGCTCTCACGGCGAAACCTGTGGACTGCGCCAGTGGCTACGACTGCCTTGATCGAGACGACAAGCTTTGTGATTGACCCAGAAACGCGGCAAGTCCTCGTTCAAAAAGCTCCGAACTTAGAATTTGTGCGGCTAACCACGATCGAATTCGATTTGCTCTACTGTATGGCACAACATCCACATCGGGTCTGGACACGCACTCAACTCCTCGATGAAACACGCAGTATCGATTTTGTGGGTGATGACCGCACCATTGACGGCGTAGTTAAGCGACTACGCAAAAAGATTGGTGAGCAATTTATTAAAACTCACATCAGGGCAGGGTATAGCTTTGAAGATGCAAAAGTTCAAGCCTAAAAACCGATTTCAATTTCCATTAAGTGTTCGATTATTCGCGCTGAGTTGTTTGACCTTGATGATCGGACTTGGAAGCGCGGCAGCCATTCCTTATGTTTACAAATCTCGCGAGTTTCCATCGCAACTATCAGAAAAGACGCGCCCAGATGAATGTTCACACGATGAGTACGCTTTCGCGATCGATGTGTTTCAAACGCTCAACACTCAAGGCGCAATTTTAACCTTGGCGTGGGGATTTGTTTGTGCGACGGGATTGAGCGTTTGGATGACATTAATTATTTCTGTGCCGCTGGAAGCGATGATCGATGCCGTTCAGCAGTTTAGCGCTGGAGATCGGACGGTGCGTGTTCCACCGTCCGAATTACCGGAACTCCATCGGCTCGGACTAACACTCAACAGTGTTGCTCATCGATTGCAGCTTGCCGAAACGCAAGAGCGCGAGTTCTTGGATAACATTCGACATGAAATGAGTACTCCACTGACAATTATTGCTGGATATCACGAACTCATTCAGTCACAGAAAATCGAATTAACGCCTGAGGTTGCTCAAGAACTATGCGAGGAGAGCTATCGATTGAAGCGGTTACTCAATGATCTCAAAACAATTCCTGAAGCTGAGGCGCTTCCGCTCGTACTGCAAGTCGTAAACCCGCACGAAGTTATCGATCGAGTGGTGTGCTTGCTCAACCTACAGAAATCATCGGCGTGTGAGCTTGTAATCGATTGTCCGCGCTCTTTGCCCGATATTTTTGCGGACCCTGATCGAACTCAACAAATCCTGATGAATTTGATCTCGAATGCACTGGCTTACACTCCGCAGGGTCGGGTCACGATTCGCTCTTGGATTTGTGGCAGTGCCTTGTGGATTGCGATCGTAGATACGGGAATTGGGATTGAGCCGAATCACCTCGATCGCATTTTTGATCGATGTTGGCGATCTGAGCGATCTCGTCAATTGCGCTCTGAAGGTTCCGGTATTGGACTTGCACTCACCAAATCTCTCATTGAAATTCAAGGCGGACAGATTGAAGTCGAAAGTGAACTTGGAAGTGGATCAACTTTCCGCTTCTGCCTGCCGCTCGCAAACTGGCAGAAAATTGAGCAGCACGAAAAACAGTTGATCGCTCTACAGCAGAGCGATCGCTCTGCTTCATAAAGTTCTCTCGAACTCATTGATATTGAACGAGTCTTTTGCCAAGTAAATATAGACAACACCAGGAAAGTCAAAATGTCTAAAGCATTGGGGTACTACGTAGAGACGGCGCGAACGCTCTCGCTTGAGGACATCTACGGCTCTCGACTAGAGCAATTTACCGCCGATGATAAATTGTCTTTAATTATCGTTTTGGCGACATGGTTGAAAAGCAGCAAAGAGATTTCGCTAATGGCTGCAATGGAACAATCAAAAACATCTGCGTCTGATGAAGTACATCATGCGATCTCGCTCCTAGAAGGGTTAACTGCTACTGAAGCAGAATCACTGATACGCGCATTGATCGAACAAGTTCGCGATCGAGAATTTGCAATCCTCTAGTCACTCATACTCAGTGCATTGCTGTTGAGGAGGGACACGATCTCAGTTCCATCGTTACCTTGCTATGGGCATTGCGTACATAATCTGTTGACCGAGGATTAAAATCACTCGACGCAACGCCCATAGCAAGGACAAAGGAATATTTTTGATCGTCGGGGTGACAAAGTTAGTTTCCCAATCCACCAATGCGCGTAATCGGAGCGAACCGAAAGCCTGCAAGTCCAATAATGTTCGATCGAGGCACAAATCCCCAGAAGTGACTATCGTAGCTCTGATTACGATTGTCACCGAGAACAAAATATTGGTCTTTTGGAATCACAACGGGTCCATAGCGGTAATGCGTTGATTCTTTCAGATAAGGCTCAGAAATGATCTGATCGTTGATCCAAACCTGAGAATTACGAATCTCGATCGTATCGCCCGGAATGCCAATGATGCGCTTTACCAGGTCATCACGCAAATTCTGCGCCCGAAGTTCTGACGGTGCGCTGAACGCGATAATATCGCCCCGCTGTGGAGACCGAAAGTAGTAGCTTAACTTCTCAACAATGTAGCGATCTCCCACCTGCAACGTGGGAGTCATCGATTCTGAGGGAATGTAGCGAACTTCTGCAATGAACGATCGGGCAACTAATGCCATTGCGAGCGCAATTACAACCGTTTTAGTAGCATCGTGCCAGGAGGATACTGAAGAGTGCGATCGAGAATGAGACCGATGAAGTGTATTGACAACTCCCCTGCGTGAAGGCGAGAAGATTCTTGGTTCATTGGGACTACTCATGTAGCTTGCCCTCCCCAAAATTCACTGCGATGTGCCCCACCGCTGTATATCCACGTTGCATTACCACTTGCGCCGCTGCCACATCTCGATTTGTTTCATACCCGCACTCAGGGCATTTGTGTACCCGTTCAGATAGCTCCTTCTTGCCTGTATGCGTTTGGCATCTGGGGCAAGTTTGGCTCGTTCCATTCGGGTCTACCTTTGCGAAATACGTGCCACGCTTAAAGCAAACATGACTCAAGATATTGAGGAACTGTCCAAAGCCAGCATCCAGTGTGTGCTTACAAAGCATTCCTGCTGACATCGCCTTAAGATTCAAGTCTTCAGCAAATACAGTTTGCGCTTGGTCGCATAAATGGTGGGCAGTCTTGAAATGAAAGTCCTTTCGACTGTTCGAGATGGTTTCGTGATGTTTAGCGATTCGATGTTGCAGTTGACGAAACTTTCTAGAACCTTTCTTCTTGCGCTTGAGTTGACGTTGCAGCAATTTCAGCTTGCTTTGTCCATCCACAAAGAATCGAGGTCTATTAATCAACTTGCCATCAGACGTTGCTAGAAAGTGTTCTAACCCTAAATCAATTCCCACCCCATGACCGGATAGTGAGGCTTGAGGGATTTCGACATTGCACTGCAAAGCAATCATGGCATAGTACCCAGATGCTCGCTTCACAACGCGAATCTGTTTGACCTCAAACCCATCAGGAATCGGGCGCGACAGGTGCATTTTGACCAAGCCAATCTTAGGAAGATTGACCCAATCATCCCCATCAAGCCGTTTGACAGACTCTAGATTGAGTTGCGGAAATACAAATGAGCGCATCCGCTTTTTGAATCTAGGGAAGCCGTGTCCCCGTTCCCACATTGCGACAAACGCCGCTTCTAATTGACGCAACACTTGTTGCAAAACATGGGTGTGAGGCAGCTTCAATTCAGGGATTGATTGCTTTGCTTCTGCCAATGTTTTGCACTGACGGGCAAAGGTTGGACGGGGTGCATCGGCAGGAATAATGTACTCCTGTTTGATGCTGCATGAGTTGATATCGCACTTCCGAGAGTTAACCCAGTCTTTCCGTTCACGCAATGCAAAGTTGTAGACCTTACGGCAAATATCAAGCCACTGGTCGAAAGTTTCGCGTTGCGCGTCGGTAGGAATAAGTTTGTACTCGTAGGTGAAATGTAGCATACAACTGTTATACTCGCTGTCCATAAGAAAGTTAGAAGAAAATAGCAATAAAAGCGACAATCATCACCAAAAATTTGGTCGGTGCAGAAGTTGGCGTTTTTGGACAGATTAGGATACCTAACCCAAGATGAGCGATCGCCTGTCCTAAAGACTCGGTGATCTCTAATCCGGCTGCTAGAATTAAAAGCCCGCTCATACTCCACTCCAATGCGGCTGAAAATCGTGACAGCCAAACATCTAGATCATTCATTGCTCCAGAGGTTCTGATGTTGTGCTTTTGCTTTTGCCTGGGCTTGCTCTAAGCTGGCAACCGTGTCTTTCGGTAACGAATTCAATTGATTCGGGTCGATCTTGGCAAATCCTTGTCGAACTAAAACTTCTTGTAGCATAAGTCCAGTTGGAAGTCGCAGGATCGCTCGCGACGAATGTGGCAAGACAGTAACGCTGACTTGATTATCAGAAGCGAAAACGATCATTCGTAAAATACTATTAGATTCGGCAATTCGAGATGGATCAATTGGTTCGATTCCTGCTAACTGGAGTGACTGAATCGGCTGATTCGGGGGTGAAATGATCCAGGTGTTGCCGTCGATCGTTTTGACGGTGCTAGTTGTGGAGCCAATCAAATCTTTGATGAGTCCTGTCTGCTCGGCTTGATAAATTAATCGGGGACCGCCCCAGCGAATTGCGATCGGGGTGAGTGCTGCTATGAGGCAAGCAAAGATAGTCCATCGGGTGCGGGGAGTAAGGTTGAGCCAAAATTGACTGGCTTTGACTGGTTTCAAGGATTGCATCAAGGACCGAAGGCGCTGACGCGGATCAATCTTTTTAGAAGGCTGTGTTTCTGGCGAGGTTGAGAGTGAACTGAGGATCGATTCCAGTGCTTTATTACTGGAATAGTATGACCGATTCCCTGATTCCAGCAACATCTCTACTGACGACTGTGCTTGTTTTGGTTGCCCCTCTAAGCCTTGTTCTAAATCGAAGAGATTTGGAGTCAATGCCGCAATCTGTAATTCTAGCCGCCGCATCGTTGGTAGATGACTTTTGCCAATTTCACGTTGAGCCAGTAAGTCAACGATCGTGTTTGCCTCCTGCACCTGATGCTGAAGATGCTTGAGTAAGTCGCGATCGCTTTGTGTTTCAAACGGAGCAACAGATTGCGTAAGGTTTTGCGGCAGCATCGCGCCAAATAGCGAGTGAACGGCTTCTTGTTCTTCAGGAGATAAGTCTCCTAAAGAAAATTCTTCTGGCATTAAATCTTTGAAGAGGTCGAGTGGATCGATCGAGGAAGGATTGGGATGAAGCGGATCGATCGGAGAATGATTGTCCATAATCCTGAGTCGGCGTTAGTTGATGCTTTCTACTCTACGAAAACCGTGTGGCAGCGATATGTAAGCGATCGGCTAGGTTCGTGCAAACTGCTTCAAGGTCTTGTTGAAGATGACTCAGCTTTGACTGCGATCAAGTCTGAGAAGGTTGATCGTGAAGCGTGGCGATCCCGAATAATCTCAAACTTTGCGCTTAGCCAGCGGCGGAGAATTTTGGATTGTGACTAGCGCTCATTGGCTTCAGGTGGAGGAATGGTTTCAGATGTCTGAATGGGAGCAGCCTGAAATTCGGTTGAGATCTCAGTCGGTAAAATCGGATGGCTTTCGGGAACGGCGAAGCGTTCATTCTCAGTTGTTGAAGCAATTTCTGGAATTTCATTTTTTTCAGCGCTTTGGATGGCTTGAAATTGTAGATCGACCATGACGAGCCAAAGCTGAAGCGACTCAAAGTAATTTGCTTCTGCTGCGGTTAATGTTCCAATGTCTTCGAGTCCTTCGAGCGACCAGGATGAGGTATCAGAATCATAATGCGCTTCAGGGTTAGAGGCTGTCAGAATGCGTTGATTCCCTCGATCGAGCCATCGCGTTTCGGTATTTGGGCAATAGCCGCACATATAGCCCTCTACGGGTTCAGTGCGATACTCAATGCCGTCAAAGTCAACGTTCTGCCTGTGACTCATCAACGTTTCCATTGCGCTCAAGATTGAATTAGCGCGATCGCACTGGCGATCCCAAACAGTTTGAGACCAGTCGGCGGTAGTAATTGGGGACTCGATCGGGCGCTCGACGAGAAACTGATCGACGTTCTCCCAGATCTGCACGTCCCGCTGGCTGAGTCCCGCAGACTGTTGTACATCTAGTGTTCCTTCAGGGTTGCGGACGTTATATTCACCTGTTACATCGTCGCGGCTGACTAAATAAATGAGATCGTCCACGGTAACAATGTATGCCCACTCGCTTCCGTTCCTGTCGGCACTCATTCCTGCTTCGGCGCATTGCTCAAATAATATTGCAGCGGTATCGAGAACATCTGCTTGTTCATTTGATGAGGAGTGAACCAGGGATCTCAGGTTTGGAACTTCAGGAATGTGTTGCTGGTCGAAAAAGACTTTGTTCTCACGACAAGATTGTAGTTGCTCGTCGCTAATCTCGGTGGTCGCTTGGGGGGCGAATGCCTGCTCATGGTAGTCGATTCGCCAACGGTCATCATTCGCTTTTGCGCTGAGGGAGTCTGAAGTTGGGTCATAAGTCAGGGTTTCTGTCTTGCCCACGTATTGCCAGGTTCCTGAGTCGGTGGGTTGAACGAGTCCGTGATTGTGTGCCAGCAAAAATAATCGTTCTAGCGTTGGGCGAATTTCAGTGGCGCGATCGATTTGTTCTTGCCAGTAGTCGGCATCTTGAATCAGTGTCATTTTGTGGTTCTCCGAGTCGGGTTTTGCAGGTTTTGAAGCGTCGAGTTGAGCAAATTCACGCTTTGGTTCAGTTCACCCATGCGAAAAATTCCAAGCACGATCGCGACTCCGAGTGCAATCCAGAGAACGCTACCGAGCGGTTTGACCATCGGTTTGACCCAGCACTCGGCTTTATCTTTCCATTTCCAGTCGGGCAGCTTCCAGCCGATGAGCTTCTGAATCTGTGAAGGGTTCTGATTCTTCTTGATGTCGATCAGCGCGTGAATAATCAGATCGAGTTTCTGCTGATCGCTGCTGGTCGAAGTTCCTTGATCGAGCTTCAATAACTCCAGAATCGTCTCTACTTCGCTGCTGGTCGCTGTTTGTTCGAGGTGCTTCTTCAGAGCAACGATGCTGATCGGTAGCCCTTCCATCTGTTGCATCTGCTGTATCAGGTGCAGCAGGGATTGCTCCAATTTCTCGACCTGCTGACGAGTTGCCGTATTCGGCAGGAGCCGAAGAAGTTCCACAACCTGAGATTGACTGCTCTGGGATTGCTGGCTCGAAGGCGATGGGGCAGTCGCTGATGTCGCCGGAAGGGGTGTCGGAGCTGCTGAAGTCGTAGAAGAAGAGGATGTGTTCATCTGCGGAGCTACTGGGAGTTGTGAGGTTTGAAGGGGTTGGGTGCTCAGGCTCCCCTGCTGTGCCAAAGGCATTGCACTCTGGGGTGAGGGACTCTGGGATGTTGTAGCTTTCGGTTGTGGAACGCCCGTATTCCCGCTCTGAGGAGATTGAACCTGTGGCGGACGGCTGCGGTTCGGAGATTGCTGAACGGCTGCTTGGAAGTCTTTGAACATCGTTAGAAAACGCTCCTGAATGGAATGGAGGGCAATAGCGGTCGATCACCTGCTGCAATTCTTGAAACGAAAACTGTCCAGGAATGCGAAGGCTGAACTGTTCGATTTCATCGCGACACGGTGATCTGATAGATCGATCGTGGTCGCGTCGATCGAACGTCTGGTTCAGCCACATCAAAAATTGAGTCATTGCCTGCTGTTGAGCGCGAACGTTCTGATCAGCAATCTCAGAGTTTGGCTGCGTCGGCTGTAATTTGATCTCTGCGGCTTGCCGTTGCCACTCGCGCTCAATATCACTATCACTAATGAATCCTGATTTTGCGGGTCTAGTAATAATGTTGGCAAATTGTTTTTGCTGTGAGGTTGCGGCGATTCCCACGGCAGTTTCGATTTCAACAGTCCGCTGACTAAACGCCCGCAGTTGGTTTGGAGAAAAACCGCTCAGTTCCCAACGTCCATCTTGGTGAGTGACTTGAATGGGATATCCCATTGCCTGAACCAGATACGCGAGTTCGTTGCGATAGATTTGCCCAATCCATTTCTCAGCAGGGCGTAGCGCACTGTTATCGAGCGTCTGCCAGCGTTGGGTGTGTGGATGTTGCTGAAGATTCAAAATGAGATTGTGCGTATGCCGATGCGGTTCGAGCCGCCGATTTGTACCATGCTCAAACTGAGCTGCGATTAAGCTTTTGGTTGCCACACTGATTTGTTGCCCAGATGCAGAAATGCGCGTTCGGGCAAAACGTTCTTCGACTATTTGAAGTGTTCGAGTGTTCGCGAGTTGATGTGCGAGTTCTAGCTCTCGATTGCCGAATACCAGAATCTCCAAGCTGAGCGACTTTGGCGGATTAAGAACTAAATCTTCTCCAGCACGTTCCTTTTGCGGCTTCTGTCCTACCGCGATCGCGTTTTCCTGCCGACGATATAGCCGTGTTTTATCGACTAAAATTTCGCCGCAAGGATTGCGCCCTTTAGCAAGTTGCTCAAGCGCGACTTGACTAACAGGTTGAGCCTCAACTTCCAAGGTTCGTGCCAGTTTTCCTGACCATTGTGAGGAACAGACTTCATAATCGCGCCCCGAAGTGTAGTAGCGACTGGCGTGTGATGGGTTCACTGTTTTAATGCGAGCAATCATGAATTTAATCGTCATCGGTTGACGGCAAAAAATAATTAGGTAAGGGCGGAAGCCGCGATTCAAGCTGACCGAATCGCTCAGTTACATAAGCAATGTATTCCGCAAATTCCGCTCGATGTTCTGGTGCAGTAGCGGCAAGTGCCACCCGACTTAGCATCTCTCGCAGCACTTCAAGTTCTCCTTTAATGACAAACCAGCGATCGAGTTCATCTTGGTCGCTGGTTTGATTGCGATCGCACATTACATGATTAGCGTCACGAACCTCATTCTGAAAGGTTTCAATTTGGGCAATCAATCGATGTAGGGGAGGTTGCAGATGTCCCTGCAAAATTGCGGTTAGCAGTCGGGCAAGATTGCCCTCCTCGTCTTCTTCAGTCGTCTCAGCATCATTAGGGCTAGTTGAGCGGTCAGGTTCGCGTGTATCAGAGGCATTGTAGTTACCTGAAGACTGAAGCACCTCTTTTATTTCAACGAGATGAGCCTCAATTCGCTTCATCTCGCTATCCTCATTTTCTGGTGATTGTGCTTCTACCAAGAGTTGTGAAGATTCAGGAGAATTCGCTAACTGTTTAATGCGATCGCGAATTAACTCGTACACCACTTCATGAAATTTGAGACGACGCTCTTTTGATAGAGATTCAATAAACACTCGCTGATCCGGGGGGATTTTAAGGCGAACAAATCGAGGTTCTGTTTCAGCCTGACACTCGGATTCAGCGGATTCTGCAATTTCAGCTAACTTTGTCATCTCCATCGCTTTTACCTTTGTAGGTTTCTGTTGTGGATCTGTGGAATGCTTACGTAGTTTTTATGTACTGTTTTACTTCTGACTCCAGTTCACAATTTGCTTGGGATGTGCGAGTTATAGCTGGGATACGGACGATAAGGCACGGGCGAGGCACGAGGCACGACTGAGACGCAGACGGAACGTAAGCGAAGCACGAGCGAGGCACAGACCTGATTGATTGAAACTCACTTAAAGCACAGACGAGACACGACTGAGGCACAAGGCACAAGGCACGGTGAGTGAGGCACAAAGCACGGTCAGCGTTAGGTGTAGGAAGACATCAGTATCGAAGCGCTGGTGTGGATCGAAGCTCGCACGAATCACACCTGATACTCCATCTAAGTCATGCTCAAGACTTTAAAGGCTGGATATGTCAGACAGATGGAAGCCGAGTGCAACTGGTGTGATCGCAGAGAAATTCCTGCATTTTGCACAGGAGTCACCACTCTTTTGCATACGAGTGACACATTGAGTGCTTAGAGTATTTTTATCTGCAAAAGACGACTGCAAGCCGACTTGTATTTGTCTACTAAAGGACAACAGATGACTACATTAGGCGGCGAAGTGACATGAGGAATCAACTCAAGCAAGGCAATTTGCCCGAATGTTTGAAAATGCGAAATCTTTGACTCCGCAAGACTGCAAAAGGACTGCAAAAGGACTTCCACAAAACTTCAGTCCGACATCGGGACAAATTGGAACTATTTATCAACAAGGCACGTTGTCTTATGACTTCTACGATTACTTTGACGATCGATCCTGGCTTTAGTTTGGGGAAATCGATCTATCAAATCGACGGCGGTTCTCAGCAACTTCTGTTTATCGAACCTGATAGCGCAGTCGTAACGCGAGAATCGATCGAGCGCTATCAATCCCAGCGGTTAGGTAAATCATCACCCGAAGATTCTGCCTGGGTCTGCCACGATAATGAGTGTCGCGTCCTCGGATTTCTCGCCCAGCGAGAGAATTTTATCGGTAGCGTTCGGCTGGATGAACGCAAATACGAGCGAGCGGCTTGGACGGTGGCAGCACTCGTCGGCTCGATCGCTCAAAAGCATGATTTACCATCCACACTTCTAATTCACCTATCGGCACTCTTACCGTATTCCGAGTGGAACGACATTGATAAATTTAAGCGACTGTGCGAAAAAATCCTGGCAGACTTCGAGTTTCGCTCAGTACGCTATCAAATATCGCTTGGTGAGTTTGACTGCAAGCCTGAAGGCGGAGGATTGGGTTTGGTGCGTCAGGCACAGATCGGATCAACTGAATTTCGTCGATCGACAATGGTGGTAATTATGCTCGGTCATCGCGATGCGTCGGCGCTCGTGCTGCAACGCGGAGAACTCACCAAAGGCAGCACTTCTAAAATTGGCTTTACTCGTCTGACCAGTGCGGTTTCGAGCTATGTATCTGTTAATCATCCAGAACGGCTGACCAGCGCAATCTATCAGGCTGGAGACTCACTGCGCGATGGGGCGCTGCGGGTACTTGCCGATGACGAAGAGGATTTGCAGCGATTGAAACAATCGATCAGCACAGCGCGGCGGGACTACTGGCAAGCAATCGAAACTTGGCTAGAGACTGCACTTCCATTGGTCGATGAAGTGCAATATACCGTGATCGGCGGCGGTGCAGCAGCATATCTCCTGACCCCGCTCAAGAAATACTTCAAATCGACTTCGGTATCCTGGACGGCTGAACTTGAAACCGTGGTGCGTGAGACCTTCGCTCAATCTCCAGAACTCAAAGAAGATTTGTCGCTTGCCGCCCGACTGACGGATGCCTATGCGTTGTTCAGTCAATTCCAGCGAAAAGTTGCCGCTCATCAAAAGCAGGAGGTCGTAGCCCGATGACCATCAATGCGATGACCATTAATTATCATTTTCGCTACCAAACTCGTGAAGTCGATGCCCCGATCGGGCTTTTACTGCGGTATCTGCGCGATGACGATCTGCATCCGAGCGTGTTTCATCGCGATATGGTGCTGCAAGCTGTGAAGTCGTTCTGGCTTCCGTTTGCCTGTCAAGCGTTTGGATATGACTCGATTGAGTATCAGAAACACGCTCGTAGTGCCGTGTATCAGCTACGGCAGCATATTCTCTATGTTCAGTCAGAGTGTGGATTAGATCCGGAGTTATTTGTACAAATGGCTCCATCTTTCCCAGCATCAACCGTTATTCCTGTTGCCACGGCTGCTGTGCAAGAACCAATGCCTGAAATCGCTGAAGTTGTAAAGATTGAGCCATCTCCGACTTCCGCTTTGGTTTTGCCCGATCTCGATGATGACCCATTTAGTTAATTCCGTTGCTAGTTGAGGGAACTGTCATGATTTACACGATGTATTGGAGCGTTACGGTGTTTGGCATGATTGCGCTTGGAGTTCATAGCCTTGCTTTATTTCGACAACTCAGGCAGCGTCGAACTCGCCGCATTGTTCGACGACAGCGACTACCGATTTCAGCTTCTCGTTCGTCGCTGGATTACTAACTATGCGCTTCAATTTCAATCCGTTCAATCTAAAGATTCAAAAGATTCTGACACTTCGTTTTTTAGGCGGGATTTTCGCTGATGTTCTTTTATTGATTCCGGTTCAATCCGTTTCTCCTATCTCTTCAGAATCCGCAGCTTCATTCACGCCTGCAAAGAATTCTCCATCTGCGATATCCTCTGCAATACCCGTGAAACCCATTCCGGTTACTTCTGTTGTGCAAACAAACACTTCGGATGATGCTCACAAACCCATTCATTCTCAGCCTGAGTCAACATCACAGATTCGAGTGCAGATTGCTCGGAGCGCGTCGGAAATCACGATCGCAGCTTCGACCGATGCAGTCATTCGCGATCGCAATCATCGCGCAATCGCACGTTTGCAGGCAAACCAGTTGTACTTGGTGTCAGCCGATAATTCCGCAGGACTGCAAATTGGCGCAACCTCGCTTTCAAATGAGTTTTGGATTGATCCAGGGGCGGGGGCTGTGTGGGTAGAAGGTCGCTGGTACGAAGGACAATTACAGCTTGCGAATACCGGAAGTGAGCTTTTTGTAATTAACCAGATTGACATCGAGCGCTACTTATATAGCGTTGTCGGATCGGAAATGTATACAAATTGGGGACTTCAAGCGCTGAAAGCACAAGCAGTTGCCGCTCGATCGTATGCGGTGAAATTTCTCGAAACTCCAGTGAGCGATCGATTTAATTTAGGCAGCGATGAAGCGTTTCAAGCCTACAAAGGACTCGAAAGCGTGACTGCTTCAACCGTGCAAGCCGTTGAGGAAACTCGCGGTCAGGTTTTAGTCCGCGACAACCATATTCTGCTCGCCGAATATGCCTCGACTGATGCGCTCACTCGATCAGCACATCGAGGACAAGGAATGAGCCAGCAGGGAGCGCAAATTCGGGCTGAATCAGGCTGGTCTTATCTAGAGATTTTGGGAGATTACTATCGCAATGCTGCACTAGCTATGCTTCCTGGTGAATTTGCTCAACTGCCGTAACCGACAGAACTGGAGTGATAAAGAGCAAGGATCGGTTCAATTTTTCCACTATCACATCATTGAGGATTAGAAACCTATGACTTTCAACAAAAATCCGATCAACCCAGTTGCTGAATCAGACGTTAAGGTATCGGACTGGCAAGCAGCGTTGACTCAGGTTGAGGAGATGGGGCAACAAATACAAACACAGGTAATGCAATTGGAGTATGACCTTGAGACTCAAGTATTTCAGGGGTGTTCAGTTGATTACGCGATCGGAGTGACGCTAAACGGCAATTACCGTTTGATCGACTTGATGATCGACCGTGAATTGCTCGGCGATCCTGACCGATTAAAGAACTCACTGATCGAGGCATACGGCTCGGCGCACGAACACACTCGTTTATACGTTCAGCAGCGACTCGCTTTGCTTCAACCCTCGCTCTAAAAAGATTACGGCTCTCACCAAACGTTGCATTCTTGATTCAATGGCTATGTCTGCAAAAGAAGTTGTCGAAAAAGTTGTTCATTCAGCCTTAGTCGGTGCTGTTTTTCTGGGCGGCGTTGCCTCACGCGACTCGATCGCAACAATGTGGGGAGCGGGAGCGATTCTTGCAGGTGTTGCCACAGCAATGAAGCGCGAAATCTCAGAAATGTATGAGGACTCACAAGCTCAATTACAATCTCCCTCTTCCACTGAAGAATTAGAGCAGAAGCAAGAATTAGAGAAACTGACTCGATCCTTTACTGTAATGAAACAGAAGCTTGATCAGATTGCTCCGGTGGCAGTTCCAGCCGTAATGACCGCTGCCGGAATTGCGACAATGAATCCTGCTGCAATGTATGCAGGAGTGGCTCGGCTTTCTGACCATTATTTATCTCGTCACGTTTTAGCTGAAACAGAACACGCAGCAAACCTTTCTTCAACAGAATTGAACTTGCCGCGCTCAGACTGTGTTGAAGGTCGTTCAGGGAATTCTGACTGGGAAACGAGCAAATCGCTTTACACCCAACTCCAACTCCAAGCCGATACAGCATTGCCAGGAGCATCCTCTTTTTCAGACTCGGTTGCCGATTACTTAAGCCAGGATGTAGAGATTCCAGATTCAAGAATCGCGACAGATATTGCGATCGCGGGAGCCTGCGAAGAGCGAGAATTAGACACTCACAGCGTTTTACAGCATTCACCACTGTTTCAGAACCTTGCAGCACCACAGAACGATCGGTACTTAGAGAAGGTGGTGTCTCTAGCACAAGCTATTCGTCAAGACTCTCGATCTCAGGTTAATGACGATATCGAACGGTAGCGGGTCTCTGATTCAGACAATCAGCGTCAGATCTGACCGCAAGCTTTCCACAAGTTTTTTCATCAACTCAACAAGGACTAGAACTATGAGCATTGGAATTTTCACAGGCACAATCAAATCTATCGATCGCAAGCCTACTCAAGAAGGAGACTTCACCTGTACAGTTTGGCTGAACATCCCCGAATTTAAGAGTCAACCGCTCCGGGCAACGGCTTGGAATGAATTGGGTCGAAGCATGGAGTCGCTCAAGGAAGGAGATACGATTACGATTTCAGGGACGATCGATATCGAATCTATCGATCGTCCTAGCATCAAGAAAAAGATCTTGGCGATTCCAAAGATTTTGCAATTTACTACATTGAATCAGGTGGTGCTAGTGGGACGAGCGGGCGCGAATCCAAAGGTGCAGAGGTTTGATGCCACTGACACTCGTGAAGAGAGTATTCTCGCTACGTTTGATCTGGCGGTGAAGTCTCGCCGTGAAGATCCAAACTGGTATCCGCTAGAGATTTGGGGTAGAACTGCGGAGATTGTTGAAGAGTATGTTCAAACAGGCAGCTTGATCGAGGTTATTGGAACGATCAAGGTAGATACCTGGCAGGACCGTAACACCGGAGACGATCGTGCTAAACCTGTTGTGTGCGTTGATCGAATTCAGCTACTCAGCAGCAAACGTGACGACTCAGATGAATCAATCACTGAATCATCAGCTTCGTCTCCCTCAACATCGGAATCCGTCGAAGTAACCCCTAAATCAGTAGAAGAGCAACCATCAAAGCGCCGAAAACGAACGTCTTCAGACAAACCTAAAAAACAGGTGAAATCTGAATCAACAGAACTTCTAACTCAATCCCATTAGATCGAGGAGGCACTGTTGAGTAGCTCGACAATTGAGAAATAAAGGAGGCAACTATGCCAGAAACTTCTACTGCTTCTACTGCCGTGTTTAAACTTTTTGGTAGTCGAAGTGGCGCGATGCTTTTTGATGACGCAGCAACCGTTGTCGCTGAAGCATTGAATGTCAAAACAACTCCAACGTCAGAAAATGCGCCTTCACTCCGGGTTGAGCCAGGGCAATTCGAGCAGGCTGAATCTGCTTTAGAGGAAAAAGGATTTACGGTTCGCTGGCATGAGTCATCTCCAACGATTATTTCTGCAAGTGGACGTAACGCAACGATTTATGGTCAAGCTGCTGTGGTCGCCTCTAAACACCTAAGTAAGCCATACGGCGAAACGGATAGTGGTGTTCCGAAACTAAAGGTTGATCGCTCCCAGGTTGAAGATCTAAAACAGCATCTAACTGAGCGGGGATTTACCGTTGAGGTACAAGAACGAGAATCCACGCACAAGCCGAAAGTTGTGCTGCGCGAATCCGAAGACGATCGCTATTTTGTTTATGATCGCTCGGCTGAAAATCTCGCTGAAGCGATGCAGCGCGACCTAGACCGGACCCCTGGAGGTAGACCAATGCTTGTGTTTGACCGATCTGAATATAAGCAGATTCAGCAACAGTATGGTAATTCACTAGAGATTTCAACGAAAACATTGAAGCTCGAAGCAACGATCGCAACGTATGACGGAAATAGCAGAGGTGGCGTGATCACCGGAAAGCCAGCTTTAGAAGTGGCTGGAATCATGAATCTAGAACCAGGTTGGACTCGTCCCACCGCTGCTGGAGCCTCAATGGAAAAAGTGAATTTAACCGAAGCTCAAATCCCAATTGCCGCTCAGTTGCTCAAGGATCAAGGCTATCACGTTGAAATCAAAGCGCTTGAATCCACAATGGTTGCGAACGTGAGTCGGTTGCCCGATGGATCAATTCGTCTTTTTGGCACTCCGGCTGAACAAGTTGCATCAGCGCTGAATTTAGCGATCGAGCCAACTCGAAACTTCAATTCAATGCTGCGCCTAACTGCCGACCAGCGAGAGCCAGCCCTCGAAGTACTGAAAGGTGCAGGCTGGGAGCCTCATGAGTCGTATTACAAGCCATCGACATCTGCATCTACAACTTCAGAACGATCTGCGCCTGTTGGTCGAGGATCGCCAACAGAAAATGCACCCGTTCGTGAAGTAGCACCAACAAAGACACAAGCAGAAAAGCCGCAAGCACAACTGCAAGCGGACTCAAAAGAACTAATGAAAACAAGTTTAGGTCAACTGGTGCAGTATTTTCAGACCTCACAGACCGCTGCGATCGAGCAGAGCGATAGTGGAATGAAGGTGCAGTTTGACCCTCAAGCGCAGACGCTAACTGCCCAAACTTCAGAAGGACGATTGCTATCAGCTTCTTTAGAGACTCGCAAGATCAAAGCGAATTTCACAGACTCGGACGTGCAGAATCTTGCTCGTTTAGCAACTGCGACTCAGCAGCAATCTGAGTCGCATCAGCCAGATGTAGAAATTGGCTAAATGTGATCGGGATTGAACTGAACTCAGATACCTCGTAAAGATCGCATAGACAACTGAGCAGATTGTATTCAGGAGACATAAGTGATGTTGAGAGCCTATTTACCCCTTTATGTGACAGATCAGTTTGGCAACGGTTATGTGACGCTTCCAGTCATCAAAGACGGACAGTTGATGGCGAAGTTCGATGATGGAACCTTACTCCCGGTTCTAAAACCCGCAGAGCTTCTTAAACAGATTTGCACCAACCCGGAAGCTGCAAACTGCCAACTTCTGATCACGTCATCGAATTGGGATGAAACGCCTGAGTTAAAAATCGAGCGCTGGCGATTTCTGATCTGGCATCATCAGCGATCGCTGTTTTGGATCGGATCAATCCTGTTCGTTGGTCTATTTTCAATTGCATTTTTTGCTCATTCAAGACTTTAATCTTCGATCGCCCGAAAGCTTCTTCCCTCATCATGACGATGACTGGAAAGATACGGCTTGCTCATTGAGGTCTGCCCGATGAATTTAGTGCGCGACCCCCTTCTGCGAGACAAGCTCAATTCACGTCACTAACTGACTATTTGGAGATACAGAAAGTGTTCACACTGACATCGCTTGATCGCCGAGGACTCCCAAAGTCTTTTCACTATGAATCGACTCATCCACAATTGCCTGAACGTCTCTTGAACGCCTCGTTCGAGGAACTCCACGATGCGTTGCTGATTGAGCCATTAAAGGTGGCTTTGTTAGAAAAGTCTGTTGAGAAAGTTTTTAACGCAATAGCTGCACTCTTGAAGTGCGATTTCCGAGAAATTCTTTTACTCCAGCCTCACCATCTCAATCGCAACGGTCAGCAAACGGCGGTAACTTACTTTCGCTTCATCAACAATCTAGCGTTCGATCAGACTCTTCAAACTGCTGGAGAGACGCAGTACTATTCTGCTTGGCAAGCCCGAAATCTGGTGGTGACGGACGCAGCGATCTCAGCACTCGTTCAACCCGTTCGCGAACATTTTCGCTATGTGGTTGATTTCAACTCGCTGCAAATTTTCCGAAGACTTCAATGCTCACCATCGCAGGTCTCAACTCCTTTTGGCTTAATTCCGTTTCATCTTGAGGTTTCGTTCGCTGATGTCATTGAGTCAATTCGGCAGCATCGACCGCAGGATCGAGTGGAACGATTCCATATTCACTCTGGTACTGCGTTTGTTGCTGTTGAGGATTCTTTTCTCTGCACCCAGATGCCGTTTTTATTGTTTCGCTATAGCGTTGTCGGCAGTCATCCGAGATTTGTTAGCTTCTCGACGCTTGCCAATCAAATCGATCTGATTGAAATTGACGATGCTGCGCTGATCGAACGAATGATCTCACAATACTGCGATGCCTGTCGCTCTCTAAATACACCTGCATTTAGCACGAATTTCTCAACAGATGATAACGCTCCTCTCGGCGTTGATCTTTTTCTGCTCGAAGAGGAAGGAGATCGCCAACGCTTTCAGGGTGGCTTTGCTCGCTTCAACCGCAGTATTGATCGATTCGATCGCACTTTTGCGGAGATGCAGTTTGCGCCGATGGTGAGCGACTATATTACCTTGGCAAGAGACAGGTACGCACCAAACTGTGCTGCTTCAGAGATTGTTGCGTATGTTGAATCATTTTCAACAAAACGAGCGTATTTTGATCGAATTGCAGCCTTTTTCGGTGGCGATCCTGGCGATTATCCAATCATTTTCCCTAAAGCAGATTTAGAGCAATGGGATGAATTGTCAGACAGCAAATTTCTTGCGACCGTCGCGCAGGAAATGGGGTGCTGGCTAGTGGCTGAGGATATCTTCTCTAATACTCTGTCGCCTACTAAATCCCGCTATGGTATTCGATGGGCAATCTACACGGATTTAATTGAACTGCTACTCATCGAGGAGCAGTATTGCCGGACGCGGCGTGGGGACTACTACCCGGATGACCCCGCAACAAACCGAGCGATCGAAGCAATTGTTCAGCATGGAATCACTGCGGTCAGAACAGTTCGAGGAGAACGCAAGCTTACAAAAGCCACGCTTCGAGTCATCGCGCAGATGTTGCATGGTTGTGTTGATGAGTTAATCAGCGAGAACTGGATTGCTGCTCCATGTCTTTTACCTGCACCGTCTTTGGATCACACGCTCAATCACGCCGTCACAAATTAGCGAGAGCCGAATTGAGATCGGTTCAGCCTTCTGAGAAAGCTTTCTCTTATTTACTGACCTTCTTCAATACTGAAAAAACTGAGGTTGAAATGTCTCCTTATATCGGACTGATGACAAATTCTAGAAAAATGCGGTTTCAGGTTGACACTTGGGACAAGCTAATCCACAGGGCAATGAACAATGGTTGGCAACCGCGACAAGTTGATCACTTTTTTACGCCATCAATCCGCTGTGGATGGATTGCACTAAATTGGGAATTTCTTGCAAACGAAGCGTTTCCCTGGATGACCGAAGCTAATCTAGAGTGTATGGATCTAGAATTTTTTGAACTTGACGAGATAAAATCAAAAACAACCGAGCAAATTCTAGAGCATCTTAACACTGGGCTTCATGCAGAAATGGTGTCTGAATCTGCACGATGGCTTCCGACAGCAACTAATCTTTGTGCAAGAACACACCGAAACCTCGATTGTGACTGGTATGTGCTGTCGCGCTCTGACTGCTTGAACTTGGCGAGAACTTGGTGGGGGTATGAAGTTTGCTTGTCTCTACATTCCTGGGGATGGCTCATTCCTTTAAGTGAGCGATGGAGAAAGTGCTGGGGAATGCGGTTGTTGCAGCAGTTTATTGAACTTAAAGTTAAGTCTCAAGCCGCTTTGATTCAGCGACAAGCAGAACCTGTATCCCAGTCCTGGACAGCCGATATTTCTTGCTTGCTTAGTCTAATCGAGTTTCTTCAGCAGTCCTCTGAAGAGGGCGTGATTGTTGATTTGTCTGGCAACTGTTGTTACTCCTTGTGAAGTATGAGTGATTTAGCTTTTTTGGTAGATCTTGTTCATCGTGGAGCAACAGAATGGAATGCTTGGAGACGATCTCATCCAAGCAACTCGATCGATCTAAGCCGCTGTTGTTTTGCCGGACTCAATTTAGCGGGTATTGATTGGTTTAATGTTCGACTAATCGGTGCAGACCTAGCAGGCGCGAATCTTGGTGGAGCCAATCTACGCGCTTCGACTCTAAATGGCGCAAATCTAGCAGGCGCTGATTTGTCAGGTGCGCTGCTTGGAGATGGTGCTTCGTTTGCATCCGCAATTCTTACGTCTGCTCACTTACAAAATACAGATCTCACACTCGCTGATTTCTCACTAGCGAATCTTGAGTACGCTAACTTGAGTCAAACCACTGCTGTCAGAGCAACGTTTCACAGCGCCAATCTACGCCACGCAAAGTTTGAATCAGCAACCTTATCATCTAGCAACTTTCGAGAAGCTAATCTTTATCGAGCAAACTTTTCTAACGCCAATCTATCTCACGCAGATCTTACACGAGTCGATGCCTCATTCAGCAATTTTTCGGGCGCTGATCTGACTTGTTCCAAATGTTATCAATCGAAGTTTAGCGAAAGTCAGTTTAGGCAATCAAATCTTGCTCAAGCGGACTGTCTAAGATCAGTCTTTTATCGCGCCAACTTTGAGCAAGCAGACTTAATTGATGCTGAGTTCTTTCACGCAAATCTTAACGGAGCGAAGTTCTATCAGGCACGTATCGACCTCAAATGCTGTCAGGAAACAAGCATGATCAAAACTGACTTTACTGGTGCTTATCTTCGCCTCTCGTGGTGCTATTGGAAGTTGAGAAAAGCGGCAGAGTCAAGCGTGTGTGAGTACTTTTTTGACTTAAGTAAGGAGAAGCGTCGCGTCGATCGATTGCCTGATAACCCTAATGCGTTTTCACATCTGGACTTAGACTTTTTACTCCTGTAAGGTTTTGCAACCTTTCTAGCCTAACTAACGCTGCTCAATTTCAAATTACTGAACGCGATCGTTAATCCAATCTATCTCCTTCTATGCCACCTCTAAACACAACTGGTCGCAAGCTACTGATCATTGAAGCGCCAGGAAAACTTAAAAAGTTAAAAGCCATCCTTGGCGCTGAGTATGACATTCGTGCGAGTGGCGGTCACATTCGCGAACTCGCAAACGACGATGCAGAATCATTGGGCTTTGAATTTGACCACGATCGCGTGAACTGTCGCTGGTCTCCGCGTGATGCGAAAGCTAAATCCACGATCGCGGATCTTAAGTCAGCAGCAAAACAAGCCTCGATCGTGATTCTTGCAACCGATGAGGACCGTGAAGGTGAAACCATCGCTTGGCATTTAGCCCAAGCTTTAAATCTCAAAAACCCGCAGCGGGTGACTTATCGAGAAATTACTGAATCTGCTGTCAGAAGCGCGATCGCGAATCCAAGGTCGATCAACCAAAATTTAGTCGATGCGGGAATCTGTCGATCAGTGCTCGATAAGCTCGTGGGCTACCGGGGATCGCCGCTGGTGTGGCAATTAAACGCTGGCGCAAAATCAGTCGGGCGCGTACAGTCAGCCGCATTGCACTTGGTTGTAGAGCGTGAGCAAAAAATTACGGAATTCAGACCTCAAGATTATTGGAGTGTGTTCGTTGATTATGCGGAGGGGTTCCGCGCCTATTACACACGCTTTCAGTCAGACGGTGAAGTTGAACAAACCGATGATGCAGCCGACCCGAACGACCGCAAAACAGCAGAGTCGGATCGGATTACGTCTCGCAGCGAAGCCGCTCAATTGGTAGCGATCGCGCAATCTCATCCGCATCGAGTGCGATCGATTGAAGGAAAAACGGTGTCGCGCACTCCTCCAGCCCCGTTTACGACTTCAACACTTCAACAGGCATCCGGAGCCAAGCTTAAGCTTTCCCCCGATCGCACAATGGAATTGGCGCAGAAGTTGTACGAAGGAGGATATATTACCTATCACCGCACTGATGCCACGTTTGTCGCACCTGAATTTTGCGAATCGGTGCGGCGATGGCTCTCGGTTCACGATGCAGAAAACCTGCCGCAGAAATCGACGCAGCACCGTTCTAGTAAAAATGCCCAAGAAGCACATGAAGCGATTCGCCCCACTCATGTTGATGCTCGTTCCGTAGAACTTCAAGACGCAGATGCGATTGCACTGTATGACTTGATTTGGAAGCGCACGATCGCTTCGCTCTGCGCCCCGGCACGAATTCGTCAAACTCGAATTCTCACACAGTCCGGTGAGGCTTCGTGGCTGGCAAAGGGTCAAGTTGTCGAATTTGAAGGCTTCGCGAGATATTGGCGGTCTCTCGGTTCAGACGCAGAACTGCCGATTGTGAGGCAAAATCAATCACTTCGCCTAGAGAGCGCAGCGCATGAACAAAAAACAACACAGCCGCCCCCTCGATATAGTGAAGCGCAACTGGTTCAGATGATGGAGCGGCGAGGGATCGGGCGACCGTCAACGTATGCGCCGACAATTCAAACGCTCAAAACTCGGCAATACGTCGGCGTGATCAAAAATAAAGTGCAGCCGACCGAGTTAGGAATGCAGGTCGATCGCTTTCTAGGTCAGGCGTTGCCAAAACTTATTAACGTTGACTTTACGGCAGAGATGGAAGCGAATCTCGATCGCATTGCATCCGGGGGACTGAATTGGGAGTCTTGGCTTACTGCCTGGAACCGGAATGACTTTGCTCCTGCGATCGCCCAAGCACAACAAATTCTTCCATCTCATGCTCGTGCGGATTCTCTCCGGCAGCGCTCAGAGATTCAGTGCCCAGTGTGCCAACAACACATGGCGCAGATTTCCAGCAAGAAGGTCTCGAAAGGATTCTTTCTCAAATGCGAATCCTGCTCAGACTCGGTTCTATTTTGGAGCGATCGCACAAAATGCTGGGAAGCACCAAAACAGCTACAAGCGTCTTCGGCTCCTGCTGAATTAACTGAGTTTTCGTGTCCGGTGTGCAGAAAACTGCTAGAGGTGCATCATTATCAAAAAGACGGTCAGACCAAGAAGATGCTGCGATGCTCAGATGCCAAAGCGAGATCGCAGAAGAATCACGCAAATGCTGTTTATTTCCAAACTGAATCAGGATACTGGAGTCCGTCATTCGGCAATCTTCAGGATGAGCAATCATCTCGATCTCCTAAACCTCGATCGCCGCAGAAAAACAAGTAGAAAGTAGGAGGTTACTCATGAAGTCTAATGTATTCGATATTGATCCAGTAATTCGTCATGTCCTTCTCGATGTGGTTAATGGATCGATCGACGACTGTATTTTGAAGTGTCTAGCGTGTCAATTGAGTTGCCGCTACGAGAATGACAATAGAGACGTAGATACAGTCAATGAGCAAATTGAAGAAGATCTATCTTCGCTGCTAAGAATGGCGCTGCGATACTATTGCCTTCCCTGGATGTTATATTGGTCGAAGCAAAACAACCTTCTGCCTAAGAAGCTTGAACGTCGTTTCATCAAGGAATGGGAGGATGTTCAGAAGCCTCTTGTTTGGATTGTGCAACAGTGTCAATCAGAGGGCATTGAGGGCATTACGCTTAAACATCTATGGCTTAGGAAGTCATCACGAATTGACAAGAGAATGCAAAATCTTGGATTTACGTTGATGGAATCCCTGAGATTTAGCGTCCAGGCAACTGTGAAACGAGGACAGCTTGATGAGGTAGAGACGGTCTCGAAAGGCGATTTCTCCCTGAATTAAGCTTAAGTTAAGATGTCGCTTCGTTCCCCTACGTCCAGAGGCTCCCCATGATGAAGCTGTTCCGATCGATCATGTCCTCACATTCAATCGGCTTTACGCCAGAAGCGGTTTGGCGGAAAACACTGCGATCAAGAGGCTATCATCAGCCAAAGCAAGGTGTAAGACAAATCTCGAAGCGTCGATCGCATTCTGCTCGATCGACGCTTGATGCTGAACGGGAACAATTTTATCGAACTGATGCAGCAAACTTAAGCGTGGAAGACTGGCGACGTATGGATCGCGAGGACATCGCTCAGATCACCCTGCTTGGGGACGAGCCGCACTTGGCGGACGGTCGCTGGAATGAGAGTGCTGCTGAAATCGTGGAGGCAGACCTGGAAGATGATTTATCACATGATCCGGTACTGAATGAGACTGCATCTCGATGGCAATAATGCGATAGATCTTGCTGACATCATAATTAACCTCTCGGTTTCTGAAGGTGCGGCTTCTCTACCTAAAAGATGCTGAGAGCCTTCGGTTTCTAACCGAGGGGTGGAAGCTAGTTAGAGGCTTTAGCCTCTGGTGTGCGATCGGAATAACCAACACTTTGATATATCCTACAGAATTATGTAGGATATTAGGTAATAAGCATCAAGAAGGTCGATCTTAATATGTCTGAGCTAACGCTAACTCTCAAACTTCCGTTTCATCGATTGAATGGATCGAAAGCTGCTGAATTTGAACGCTTAACCGTAATCAATACAGAGGTTGCGAACGAACTCTTGAAGATCGAACTGAAAGAGCGGAAGAAACTGACTAGCGCTGGTTTCAGACATATTGAGATCGGTTCCATGTGGATCAACCAGACGATCCGAAACTGTAATGCTAAAACGAAGGTGAAGCATTTCAAACAGATGTGGCTTGAAGTCAACAATCAAGGCTATGAAGTCGTTCGGTCTGGTAATTTATTCTCCGTTTCTTTCTCACTGTATCGAGGAAGAAAACGGAGAATCCCCTTGAATGTCCATACAGCCAGTCATAAACAAGTTCTTGAAAGCGTGATTGCGGGTGAAGCTAAACTTGGCTCACTGAAGCTATCACGCTCCAAACGAGGAATTTGGTATGCACTGATTTCGGTATCAATGGAAGTTCCTGATGCTGGAGCAGTGAAAGGTTGGATTGGAGTTGATCGAGGTCAGAATAACATCGCAGTTGCCGCACTGCCCGAAGGGTTTGGACGGTTTTGGAAAGGTGGAACTGTCAAGCATTTGAGACGTAAGTTTCAACGTATCAGACGTTCTCTGCAAACTGCAAAAAAGCTCAAGAAAGTCAAGGAACTTGAATCGCGTGAGCGTCGGATCATGACGCAAATCAATCACGAGATCTCAAAGAAATTGGTTCAATTCGCATCTGATTTCAATATGGGGTTGAGATTTGAGGATTTGTCTGGTATCAGAAAAACCTCGAAGCAGCGCAAGAAAACCAAGTCAGATGCAAGTAAGAACCGTGATGCTTGGGCTTACTATCAATTGGAAGTCATGACCCGTTACAAAGCTGTTAGAGCGGGTGTTCTGGTTGAATCAGTACCAGCAGCTTACACTAGCAAATCTGATCATAGAAATGGTGTGATCGGTAAGCGCAATAAACATCGGTTCACAGGTTTCGATGGGTATCGGTGTAATGCTGACTGGAATGCAAGTCAAGTCATTGGAAAATGGCTAGGGTTTGCTTGTCCTCTGAATCTTCAGAGAACTGTATCTGCAATGGATATAGCTGATTCAGATGGTGGGGTCAATGGCAGTCCCTTAACTGGTGATGCGTTGACTATGATGGCTTCAGCCTCATAGTCAACAACCGCTAGAATCTGCCTTCTTCAGATGGCGGAGTGTCAAACGGTTACTTTTCCAATCAGGCAATTTCACCTACAGTCGTCGAGGTTACGACTTTACCGATCGTTGTTCGCACATCGGTGCAAAAGATATGGGCAAGCACGATCGGTCAGCTTCCTCCTTCGGTTCTCAAGTCGCTACTGTCTCAATCTGAACTTGGGTGGATTTGTCCGAGCATCAAAGCTGTTGGAATTCGTCCAGTCTCAAAGGGAATTTATCGGCTCTTTCAGACGATATTTGAGAAAAAGCAGGCTGCGTTGAGGGCTGCGCTACAATCCTTTCCAGTTTCGGTGGAGCAAGTCTATCTCTCGCCCCCGATCGACGATCACCTTGCGATTTTAGAGGAATTACTGTGGCTGCAATGTAAACTGCATCTACCTGCTCGATGGGTCACAGAGCGATTCATTGCGCTCAAGCCGAGCTACGATGAACTGCGAATTTGCGCGAAGAAACTAGAGTACGACCAAGGATGGGCATATCACATTCATTGCCACCTGCAAAAACCGAAGAAATAGCAGGCAGTTGAAGAAGTCATTTCACTGCAAAATGGCTGCGTCGTTTCGGATTATCGCTTTGTTTCAGTCGGTACTAAAACTAAATCGCTTTGCTCAACTTTCGCGCCATCAATAAAACCCTCCGCCGAGAAAGGGCAGAACTCTAAAGGTAGTCCTATTGATTGTGCTATCTGCTGTCCGATCTTAAAATCTGCGTTACTCCAGCCAACTGAAACATAATATTTGTAAATTGGAGTTTTAATTCCAACCTTATAAATTGTCCAAAAACCGTACAACGCTGGTCTTGAGGAGTCTAGTTCTTTAGCGATCTCGCTTGTTAACAGACCGTATTTTTGCTTCAAACTTTCAAATACTTTCTGCTTCATGATTGCGTCTGGTGAAGCCTTGCGATGGAATTCATCGATCGCTCTGCTACTCCATTCCCTTCTAACAATGCGTCCTTGCCTGTCTCGTTCGATCTTACTGTGGTGACAGTCAAACTCTTCTGTACTCATGGCTACCAATCGTCAATATCTTCGAGTTGTTGCAGCGCTTCTAGATCCTTGAGTAATCCATCAACGCGAACCGGGGGACATGAGCTATCTCCATCGAGAAATGAGATCGCTTCGATGACCTCGCGCTTGATTGTGGTGAAGAACTCATCGCCTGTTACAGTCTGCCAGGGCTTTAACTTAAATGGGCATCGGGGAAAAGCAGCACGATCGCAGTTTTGATACCACTCCAATAATTCGCGAATCTCATTCCGTGGTGCGTTCATTGTGGTTAACTTCCGACTGCTTCATCAGAAACGGTGATATTGACATGGTGGTTATAAGAAGATGCGAGCTTTACAGCATAGTCATAAGCCTGATTCCAAGTTTCCGCTTCACAAACATCGCTGTCAATAATTTCCGATTCTTTTGAATCAGGTCGAGGAGCAGAGAAGGTATAGCGAAAGCGTTGCTTGAGCAAAGACGGTTTGCCATTCAGCCGCAATTTCTCAAAAGTGCTATTGATTGTTTCTACTTGCGATCGATACTGCTGTAGATATTGCTCCTTCTCGATCAAAATGGCTTCATGCTTTTGCACCATCTGGGTTTGATGCTCGATCGATGGCACTGGAATTACAATCTTGAGTAAATTGGTCAGCGTCATCGAAGAGAAGTTGCGACCGAGTGGCTTGCCAGTCTTGGTCGTCATGGTACGAATCTGATCAATCTGCTCTTGTCCGTCTCGACTTTGCAGCCAAAGCACAAGGTACGTAGGCATTACCAGGTCTAGCTTTGGGCTTAAAACTGCGGCATTGCTTGTCGCATAGTAAAGCAGAGTATCCTTTGGGCTAAATGTAGCAGCAGCAAATTCGATGAATTTGAGCGTCGCCACAACATCGTTGGGTTGCAGCGCTTTTATTCTCTGCGATCGCTTTATCAATAAAGGCTTTCCAACTTCTGACGAAATACAAAGCTTCTCTCCAGCAAGATCAGCGTTCATAATGATTCTTACAGATTGCGCCTCTGAATGGTCTGAATCAACTTGAAGCCGATTCCACGATAGCCCGACGTGATAGCTACTAAGGATCTGCTTGAGTGGAATCAGTAAAGTTTCAGTTTCCATTGTTTTACCCGGTGAGTTTGTGTAGGGCAGTCGTAGGGTTAGTAAGGGCAAATTCAAACACATCTAGGAGCCACGGTAAAGCTGTGTGGACTGCATTCTCATTAATTCACTCTGTCTCGTTTAATCGCTTGCTATATGAGCGAAGCCAAGAGGTAGTCAATGCTTCTCGTTCGTTCTGGTTGTGTCGGTTATCTATAAAATTAATGCTAACCGACACAACCAGGATTCGTCAATCTCCTTTACCATTTCCGTCAACGCAATGAGATATGAATGCTTTTGATGATTAAAACGGGGAGTTATGCGGGATCTGTTCCTCGTCGAAATAGGATGTGAACTCGATCGCGAGCTTTCTAGCTTCAACACACTCACTAAATTGAGCGCCGAGCTTGATGCTTGATTCATCATCGAGCAGGTATTTTTGACAGACTTCACTAAATTTGCACCAGTATGGCAGATGTGGTGGTGCATTTAGTCCGTCGAGCCAGTCGATCAGTTCTTGAAGTGCAAAGTCAAACTTGCTGCTCATATTGTTGATCCTTGATCCTAGCTGGAGTGGGTCGCTACTTTCTTGACTAGAGATTTTCTATCTGAAATTGCGATCGCTAGATTGAGAAAAATAATTTTCCAGCCTTTGTAGCTTTCGTTATCTGTCACACGATCGCAAGCTGAAACGTCAAATAAAATCCAATGCTTTGATCCGTCGCTCCAGTCAACATACCAAAGCTCTTTCCTGTGATCTTGGTGCGTAGTTCTGTACTCATCCACAGTAGTTCGGGGCTAATTTTACTTCGCGATCGTGTCGGCGTTTCGCGATCGCATCAACTTTCTTCAGTAATTCTTTTACTTGCTGCCCGTCATGTGCTGAAGGAATTCCGTCAACTTCAAAAACTGAATAAACCTGAAAGCAGGAGCCATCAGTTTCACAGAGTAACCATCCTTCGGGCAGTTTGTCTTTCCATTTCCCATCAATCGAGGAGAGATATTCCCATATTTCTTCTCTGGCAACCGTGGAAAATGCGACTCTACAAGTATCCCACGGTTCTTTTCCTGATTCTTGTCCTAGCTTCATCGTTTTCGCTGGCATTGTTTTGTCAATCTTTCAAAATTCTGATTCGGATCGATTCTCAATAACTGTTCGCAAACACTCTTCGAGGTCGTTACCACTCCAACCGCTTGCAAAGGGCAATAAATCTTTCGCTTTCGATCGAGAGGTTTCCGATCGAGAATGTCCTGCTGTACTCAGCTTCTTCGGAGCATCTTCTACTTCCCAAGGAGCAACCATCTGGCACTCAATGATTCTAACTTCAGTAAAGCCCCGTGCCGCCTCGCTTTCGGGAACCTCGATCTGAATGCAAGCTTCAGCCTCTTCTCGCGACTTACACCAGCGAAACCAGCCCCATCCTACTCTCACATGATTGCTGGCTACAACATGGGTAAAAATTTCAGTGCAGCGAGAATTCAAAATCCTTTCTCCATCTGGCAGTATTGCGATCGCTGTATCTCCACCTCGACTTCTCAACATTCTTTTTTTCCTCCTTAAACTGTAATAACAATGAGCATGATCGTTGCTCTTAGTCTTAATTCAATTGTTTCTGTAGTGCAGTTCGATCTGAGAGCGCTAATTGCTAGATTTTGTTTGAATAGATATTGCTTTCCTCGAATGCACTCAATTTGATTAATTGAGCGATCGCCACTGCGTAGCGACGATAAGCATAGCGAGATTTGCGATTGTGCATTTTTTTGGCTCCTCGGCGACAACGCCGATTCAAACCCTTAACCACTTGAGCAGGAATATGCTTGTCGAAAGAATACGAAGACCGACTATGAGAGCGGATCATAGCAGCAATCCTTAAATGATAGGGGTAACTGACCTTTCCAGGTGGTGAGACGAGACCACATTCACAAAACACTGAAAATTCGGTGTCTGCTTCAGAAGTCCCCATCGTATTAGCTTCGATTACGCTGTCTTCGGTTGTTGAGCCACTCTCCCCTGCTAAAGCACCGCTTCACTGGGGAATTCTGGCTAGGAGTTAGAATTAGCTTCTCAGCATTCCTGCTTTACCTGGCTGACCGTTCCTAGCTTCGTTGCCATCCTCTCTACCGGAGACTGACGCTGCGGACTTTCGGACTCGCCTACTCGTTTCGAGGATTGATAGGCTTGCCATGCGGCAACGAGGATCGACTCCGACCCTGGGTAGCTATCTCTAGCGACCTGCACGGCAAGTAAGTTGTCAGTAACGTATCGACTCAGATAGGCACTAAACAGATCGCGCTGCATCACAATTCCAGTTTGGTCATGATGCACTCGCTCAGAAAGCGATTTCTTGATACGCTCTCCGGTTAAGTGAGTTTGTGAGAGGGCTGTACTCTGAGTCGAAAAGGTGATGAATGAACCGCCAGCACTTTCAGCCTTGCGTTTCAATTCAGATTGAAAATAACCAGGAGATTTGGTAGAGATTGCCTTACCATGTCGCTTCTGCCAACCTTTGACTGAGACTTTCTCGGTCTGGATGTGCTTGCCATGCCGTAGGATCTCATTTACCAATTTACGATTCTGAGATTTGGCATACGCCGCTTTGCGCCGTTCCAAATTGCGCTTCTTTTTGGCGGTTTTGCAATAGGTTTTAGATTTATTCCATCGTCGGACTCCTTTCTTGACTTTTCCTTTCTTCTTCACTGTTCTACGACCGCGTTTTGCCTCAAAATCTGGTTCGTAGTTGTAAGGATTTGCAACTCGCTGTGAACGCTGCATCTGACGTTGCAATGCTTTGATCTCTCGCTCGAAGGTGGGAATATTCTCAGCAAAGGGTAACAATCCTGCTTTAGCATCCCCCACAAACGCAATACTGCTGATATTGAGGTCAAGTCCAATTAATCCATCGGCAACCGTATTTTGGGACTTACTATAAGGTAGACCTTCCAGAACAAGCTGGACAAACCATCGACGCTTGCCATTTAGTTCCCGTTTCAGAATGCGGCAATACTTCACCTTGCTTGAAAGTCCATGCTGTTGAATCGGATTACCTTGGTCAAGAATAGCTTTTAGCTCTAACTTGCCCCAGACTAAACCATCATCCTTCCATCGCAAGCCTTGTTTGTTGGTCTTATTCTGAATCGAATTGAACCTATTAGGAACTTTGAACCGCACTTTCTTGGCTCTGCCAAACAGAACGAGTTCTGTTGCTTTGAGGGCACGAGTCGCTAAAGTCTGTTGAGAATTACTATCTAGCTTCTGGGCAATCCAAATAGACCGCTTTGCTGTCAAGTTGGCAAAGGCTTGCAGGTCATAATCAGTAAAGCGAAACAACCTCCGAGCTTCACTGAATGCTTCAGAACGTTGTTTGCTTTTAAGTGGAAGTCGTTTTGCCGCTTGATATTCTGCTGAGTGGCGCAGTTCTTCGAGTCGCTTCATCGCTTCGTTCAGACACGCATTATAGAGTTGCCGACCTGCTTGGAATCGACTCAATAACTCTGCGTCTTGGTCTGAGCTTACCACTAGGGAGAGTTCTAAGATGAAAGATGGCGTTGAACTGCGAGGCACAATGAATCAACCTCCTAAGTAAAAACGTACAAAAATACTATCAGAAATCATCGCTCAACAAATCCGTAGGTGGCTGAACGCGCAATGTCGCTTTTCCACCCCGTTTTGAAAAGACGGGGCTACCAAGCTCCGCTAGTTTACGTGTGCGACCACACCCAATCTACATACATCAATGAAGTTCTCTAGCCATACTTGTTGCTTCGTTGTGTCAGTTAGTTCTGTCTGAGTCGATCGTGCTGATATGAGAGAGCAGTTTGACCTTTGCTCGGTTGTGTCGGTTGCTTATATAATTGAATATAACCGACACAACCAAGCGCGTCAACCAGGAACGGAGACAAATTTACCGCCTCTATTAGTGGTTATGTCGGTTATCCTGTATATACACAGAAACCGACACAACTCTCTAGGATGGCAAAAGCGAACTCGAAGCGCGGTGAGACCATTGCACAACTTGAAAGTCATCTAGCTGCACTCGAACAAGAGCTTGCAGCGGTGAAAGCTGCGGGTGAATCCCTGGACGGCTACTGGGTGGATTCAGCCGTGTCAAAAGGTCATCGGTATTACCGTTTGCGTCGGCATCGTGGACAAGATAAATCCGGTAAAGAGCGTTCGCCCGAATGCCAGGTGCTAGATGATTCTGAAGTTGAAGCAATAAAAGCGAAGTGCGATCGCGGCAAGAAAATTAAAAAATTAGAGCGGCAGATTGTTTCGACTCGAACGGAGCTAGAGGAGAAGCGCTCGATCGCACGAGAGCTAGGCTTGCTCTAAGTGGGTCCGGTTGCATCTCCAAATCCACCCAGCGGGAGCTTCCACGTTTGGGGAGAAAGTACGATCGGCTGAGTCCAGTTGGCATCAAATGCAGCCGCGATGTCGATCGGATCAAGCGGAGCGTAAGGCGTTCCCAGGTCTGCTCGTTCTGCCACAGATAGAGTCCGATGAATTGTCCAACCGAATTCCTGTTCATACTGCATGATCGCATTAAATCCGACCGGATCAATCAGGCGGAGAGTCGCCCACTGATCGTTGCTGCCAAAGATACAATTCCGACAAGAACACCGACCGAACCCTAATTTGTAGCAGGGATGCGGATTGATGCCAAACTCTTGAATGACTCGCCAAACCTCAACTTCATCCCAGGCAATTACGGGTCGCCAGTGATCAATAACCCGACTGAGGGTATTTGAGGTCCGTGCATCTGCTGAATGTTCCTCGATCGCTAAATACTGGCTCCGGGCGGCTGATTCTTCGCGACGTTCCCCGGAAACAAATAGCGTCCGTGAGTGGTTGAAGCGCTCTTGGTTTCTCAGCGAAATGCGGCTGACATCAATCTTCATCAGAGCCGAACACCAGCGCCCGGATTGAATTGACCCAGTTTGCGGAAATCGCAATCGTGTGGTGGTCTGTGAGCTATTTCCACCTGCGTGTTGTAGCCCATCAGGTGTCTCAAAGTAAGTTACAGCAGTTGGGACTTGATCACGAAGCATCTCGCGCTCAAAGCCACCTTCGCGCCAAGAAAAGTAAATTGGTAGATTCAGTGCTTTTGCGATCGCAGCACAGTAACCCTCTGTGCAAGCCCAATCCATTAGCATAGATCCCTCACGTCCATCAACGCAGTGATGCCAAAGCTCAATTTTCTCATTTGGCACACCTAGCCAACGTAGCAAAAGAACTGCCGCAAGAGAGTCTTTTCCGCCCGAAAATGCCACGATAATGCGATCGTAGTCATTAGCATTGGGTAAAAACTCAGTTTTGTAAGGTTGTCCGGAGCGTAAGATTAGCTCAATTTCAGGACTGATTGCGGCAAGCGATAGCTGTCCGCTGCATTGTTTTAAGCTACTTGCCATGATGCGGGTGTCCAGAGTAATGATGGTAGGTGTAAAAGATTGGCGAGAGAGGTTTGCTGTGATGTGTGACCTGAAGCGGTTTCATCAGCGGCACTACTAACCCAAACTTTGTTATTGCGAACAATCAAATAGCGACAGGAGTAAATAGGTTTTCTTGTTAAACGATCGATAAAAGTTTCATGTTTGTAGGGATTGTAGCTGAGTTCGATCGATGCTCTTTTACTTAAATCGAACTGTACGAGTAGTTTTCCTTGTCCCCAAGCGTGAACATTTTTGGTGTTCTCACGAATCACGCGCTGTCTTCCAGCTTCGCTAATTTTGAACGTCACAGCTTCGATAATGCAGTCTGTCACATGACCCGCGACTAACCAGCGTCCATCTTTCTTGCACTGAACACTCATGCGTCCATTGTTTAAGTTGCGATAGATTCTGACTTCTTTTCCGATTATTTCTTGCCAGTTGAGATCGCGGATCATGATGTCTGTTCTTTATTTATACTTTTAATTATAGCACTTAAATATATAGATAAACAAGCTTGTTACGTAGAGATTAGTGTTAAACAATTTTAGTTAGTGCTTGACATCTGTATATAAAACGTAGATAATTAAAAGTATAGATAAAAAGTTCTGCGAAACCGCTTCGCTCTCTCACCGTTAAGCCGAACTTTCAAAGCGATTTCTCAACCCATCGAAGATTGCGCCACAGGTTAATTCATCATGAAAATTCACATCCTCAATTGGGGTATGGGAGTGGAGTCTACAGCAATCTTGTTGTTGTGGGTTTTCTTTCCAGAAACTCGACCCTTCAAGAATTGGAATCAATTAATTGTTCTTGTTGCTCAAACGGGCGATGAGTTCTGGCAGACTAAATACCTCTGCGAAACATACATTCTGCCGTTGCTTCGACAGTTAGGAGTTCGCCTCGTTCAACTAGCAAAGCACGGTCATAGCTTGAAAGATGGCTACACCGTGCTATCAGATACGATCGAGCCATACGAGATCTTGATCGAGGGCGACTACAGACTATCGGACAGTATGCTGATCGATGGATGGGTTCCGCGTGTCGGTCGTCCCCATATCTGCGCGATTCATTTCAAAGGAGAAATCTTAGATCCTGGGGTCGGTGACATCATCGCAGCGATTCAGGACTCGATGGATCTCTTGGCGTTGATGTGCTTGTTTGGGCGATCGCAATTTGAGAGAAACTACTTCTTTTGGCTCTTAGAAGCTCGCGACAACATTCAAATCGGTCCTTACCTTGGATACAATGCCGAGGAACTAGGAAGAGTGAAAGACTCACAGGATTACGGGTGTCACGGTGCAAGCTTTCTGTTTCCCCTGGTTGAACGCGGAATGACTCGTGTTGACTGCGTTGAACTCATCTATCTCCTTCTCGGCGTAGTTTGGCGAAAATCCTGCTGTAAATTCTGTCCGTTTCAGAAAAAAGCAACCGCGATCGCTCATTATCAATCTGATTCTGATGCAGCCGTTTTTGCGCTATGGGTTGAATACACTGCGCTGGCGATGAATCCGAGAATGCGTTTGTTTGAGCGCTATGGAATGCGAGAAGTCTGTTTAGAAGCAGGATTAGAAAGTGCGATCGCTGAATTTGAACGACGATGTGAAGCTGCTTCCTGGTCGGTCTACTATGTCCGACGCATTTATCGCAAAGTCGGCAAAGACCCCAATAAACAGCGCGTCGATGCGGCACGTAAGGTTGAAGAAATTGTTCAAGGAACTCGCGATGAAATGATTCATTGGCTCAAGGAACTTGCTGAAACGAGGCATTTATCTGTTGTTCACGACTCGCACTGGCGCTGCTACAGCCATGTACGGAATGAATCAGAGAAAACGTATCCTGCGATCGAGGGATTCTGGGTTGCTTCTCCGACCAATATTCGCGACAAATGCTTTCGCAAAACATTCGATTCAGACTGGCGAGAGCTGTGCTTGAGAATTGCAGTTTAGTTAAATTTGAGAGTAAAAGCTATGACTTCTTACATTGAAATTCCGGTTGTTCGAGATCGTCAAGGTGGACAAGATTTTTACACCGGGGCGATCAAATCTGGACTCCTCACCCGTATCGCTATCTTTGCTGATCCTGACCTACCACCCGAAGAACGTGCACAGCGAGCCGTTGACCCGAAACACGCTCAAGAAATTGCCAAATACATTCTAGATAATCCTGACAACTACACCTTTTCAAATATTGAGATAACCATTCTAGGTAAAGCGACTATCAAGCCTGTTGGTGATGATTTCGCTTACCTCAAGTTTGAAGAGGGTATCTCATTACTATTTAACGATGGTCAGCATCGTACAGAAGGGTTTCGGTTGGCAATTCTCCAGCGCCCAGATGTTGCTCGCGATGGTGTGAAGGTTTCGTTTGTGCTTGATCCGGACCTCGATCGCGCTCGTCAAAGATTTGCGGATCTAAACGGGAATGGAAAAGCGGTAAGCAAGGCGTTGAACTTGCTTTATGACCATCGAGATCCTGAAGCTGGAATCACTCGGTCTGTCGTTGCACGAATTCCACTGCTCAAGGCGCTGGTTGAATGTGAGCAGAATAGCCTTCCGAAAGCATCGCGTAAACTCTTCACGCTCAACGGGTTTCATGAAGCCAACGCTGTTTTGCTGTGCGGTCAAGAAGACTTGAAGATCGACCAGCAGATTGATCTTGCAGTTCGCTTCTGGTCTCAAGTCATCGAGTGTATGCCCGATTGGGATGCGGTTTATCAAAAAACTGCCCTTGCTTCAGAAGTCCGCAGTGAGAATTTGCACTGTCAGGCAATCAGTCTAATTGCGATCGCGAAAGTTGGTGCGTTCCTGTTAACGCGGCATCCTAAGAATTGGCAGGAGAAGTTGACGACGCTCAAACAAGTCGATTGGAATCGCCAAAATCCAGTGTGGCAAGGTCGGGTAATCTTCGATCGCTCTATCAAAAAGACGAACCGAACAATCTTAGGAGCCGTCTGTTATCTGAAGCAATCGATGGGATTAGACTTAAATGCGGATGAGCAGGCGATCGAATCTCAGCTATCTAAATAGAGTAACTTCATGATGGTGATGAGTTTATCGCCATCATGGAATTAGAGAACTTCTGTCAGTTCACGTTCAATGGAGAAATGATGTCACCCATCCCGATCGCACTTTCTGCTAAAACTTCGCAATTTGAGCTGACCCAGCGGCGGTATCTCAGAACTCCTGTGTCGCATGGTAGTTTTGAGATTAACGGTCAGCTTGTGAGTGCGGTAAAACAGGTGATTCAACCTGCGGCAGTTTTCCTGTATCGAGACCGTGATCTCGATCGCGATCTCAATGTAGGTCAGTGGACGCTCGATGTGTTCACACCAGTTGCAAGCAACGAAGATGTTGCTCGGATCGAAGCTCAACTTGAGGTGGTCGTCGCAGCGTTTCCGGCTGATTTGCTTTGGAGCGAAGTCATTCTTGAATCCGATTTTCTAGAAATTCAGCAGGAACTTTACAGCTACCGAGCTTAATATTTTTCCGTTGACTTTCAGCTTAGACTATTTTGATATCCTGACGGTTTTATGTATGGATACACAGCACCAAATTAACCAGCTTAAAACTCAAATTGAGACGCTGATGCGCTCTGTTGCAGAGTTAGAAAACCGAGTCGTTTCCTTAGAGAAGGAAGCTGCACCTAAACCAATCGGAAGACCAGTCGGTGCAGCAGTGCAACGAATACAAGATGCAATAGAAGTGATTAGAGTATGGAATCAGTTCGTTTCATCTGAGTCTACGTTTGCAATTACGTCAGCACTTTTAAAAACGCTCAGTTGTAATCAGCAAGCACTAGAGAAGTACATCAAATCAGAAGCAGCACAAGCACAGATTGAAGAAATTCATGCTGAGAGTGGGATTCCTGAATCTTTTCCTCAGACTTATAATCGCGGAAAAGGAGTTGAGACGCTGAAGGCGCTAGTTCTTCAGTGGCATGATATGGATAAGCCGCTTCAGAAAGGCGATCGACAAGAAAAATTGGAGAAATTAGTTCTGAAAGCGTTGAAGGATTCTCAGTGAGCCGACATACATCTTGTCTTAACTGTGTTTTACTACGCCAACTCAAACAGCGGGAGTTGAATTAATTCCAATTGCTCGGCATGGCTGAGATTAGATAGCGAAAGACCGACTAACCGAAGATGACGATCGTTTAACTCGATCCCACTAAATAGATCTTGGGCGATCGACCAGATTGTTTCATAATCTCGAATTGAAATGGTTTGTGTCCGGCTGCGCGTAATTTGTTGATAATCGGAAAACTTGAGTTTTAGCGTCAGCGTTCGCCCACTCGCTTGATGCCGCTCCAACCGTTGGTGAAGCGTTTGAGCGATCGCTTCGAGTTCTTGCACCAGGATTTCACGATCGCTTAAGTCTTTCACAAACGTTGTCTCTGCTCCGACCGATTTACGAATGCGATTTGCTTGTACAGGTCGATCGTCTTCGCCACGAGCAATGCCATAGTAGAAGCGTCCTACCTTGCCAAACTGCTCAACTAATTGGGAAAGAGATCGCGCTCTTAAATCGGCTCCAGTGTGAACACCGAGTTCGCGCATTTTCAGCGCAGTGACACGCCCAATGCCGTGAAATTTCTCGATCGACAATTCCTCTACAAATTCCTTAGCGTGTTCAGGCAGAATAACGGTTAATCCATCTGGCTTGTTTAGCCCAGTTGCCATCTTTGCTAAGAACTTGTTTTTAGAGATGCCTGCCGAGGCGCTCAATTCCGTCTCATTCAGAATGTCAGATTTAATGTGTCGAGCGATTGTACTGGCGTAAGGCAAATTGATTTTCGGCTGAGAAACATCTAGGTAAGCTTCATCAAGTGCCACAGGTTCAAAAGCGTCAGTGTAACGCTCGAAGATGGCATGAATCTGAGCAGAAATTGATCGATACACCTCAAAGCGTGGCGGAACGAAGATGAGATGTGGACATTTCTGAACTGCAATCCGTGAGGGCATCGCGGAATGAATACCGAATTTACGGGCTTCGTAACTGGCAGCGCAAACGACTCCACGACGTTCTGCTGAACCTCCTACAACAAGTGGTTTGCCTCGATAACCCGGCTCATCGCGTTGCTCAACTGAGGCGTAGAAAGCATCCATGTCGATGTGAATGATTTTTCTCAACGCCCGTCTACCTCTCGTCCAAGCGTTGCAATTGTAGGAGATCTAGCCAAAACGTGCAAGCGTACTACTGTGAAAATGAGGACGTTGATCTAGACTCTGGGAAAACTAAAGAGTGATAAAGCAAAATTGGCTATTCTAAGATGAATCCCAGATTCCTGTTGAAATTCCTCCTGGTGGTTGTAATGGGTGCAGTCTGTACTGTTGCCTGGTCGCGTTCGCAAGCAGATACCCCACAAGAAAAACAAGCTATCTCTGCGCCAACAACGCATCACCAGATTTATCGTGTGATCGACGGAAGTACGATCGAGCTTGAAAACGGTGAGGAAGTGACGCTCTGTGGCGTTGATGCTTCAGAAGATAAGAAGCTAAAGCGTGAAGCAACCCAGAATTTGCAGAAGTTGATCGATGCGGCTGGCGGAAAAGTCATCGTTGCCGAACACGATCGAGATCAGCACGATCGCATCGTTGGAGAAGTCTTTGTGCCCATTCCTAACTCGCAAGAGGAGAAGCTATTGAACTACGAGCAGGTCCGTGCTGGACTTTTAGATGAAGACAAGCAAACCTCAAATCAATGTCTCAATGGTGCTGTGCTTGCTGATGCCCGGAGTTTGGCACAAGCGGAACGTAAGGGGATTTGGCAGCAGTGGAAAAATTAGAATCACTTGAAGCACGGTTTTAACCCAGGTGAATGTTGCAGCCTTGAGCGATCGCAGCCGCAATTCGTTCTCGAAGCGCGGTAGCTAGGAGAATCACATCTGCCATTACGTCTGTTGCAGGATAATCAACTTCGCTCTTCATGAAATAGATATAGCCCAATCCCTGCTCCTGATTCTCACAGGCTGTGACCCAGCCCCACTCGGAATCTTGTACCCCAATTCCATGTTCGACAAGACAGAACTCAACAGCAGGGGGAAGAATTGCAGCTTTCATGCGAAGAACGGTAAAACCAACTATCTTTACTATTCCCGTTTTTAGCTTCCTAACGGTCTTGAAGTTATGAGATTTTTCCAGATCCTGTAGATGATCAGTAAGAGGACTTTATCAAGCTTGCAGACCGCGCACATCCGCCATCCGTGAATATCAGGAAAATAAGAGTAGATTTATACAGTCTTAATATTTTAATTCTCTGTGTGTTGTTTCTACGAACTCCGTGGGCAACCTAGTATCAAAGGTTTTATAAAGTGATTTATGAAACCGAATTCAATCTCCGTATTGCTGTGAAACACCGTGCCCGAATCTCCTGAAATCTCAAAGTTAGTTCGAGAACTTCGATCGCGACTTGGACTCACCCAAGAAGAACTCGCCGCTCATTTAGGAGTGACGTTCCCAACAATTAACAATTGGGAAAACGCTCGCTGCAAGCCTTCTCGGATGGGAATTCAAATCATCCGTAGCGCTGTAGAGAAAATGGGCAAAGACGGTTTTGATCTGCTCTTAGAATACTTCCCTCCAAGCAAACTTTAGCACCCTAGCTACAGTCTGTACTGATAAAGATCCTCCACGACTGGCAACAGCAAGGAGCAGATTTCTAGTGCTTATTTTTACGCAACTTCTGCTGAATCGATTATCCTCTGACTGAACGGACTAACCCATGACCACTCTTCAAAGTGCATCTCGAATCACAGTTGCTCCTGATGATCGAGTCGAACAACTGAGACAAAAATTAGGCTATCCCGTTCAGCAGCGCGATCCACAAGGATCTGACTTTTTCTATTTGCGTCCTGGCAGTGATGTAGAAGAGGCAGCAGAAACCTGCCCGATCGCAGTGGGATTCTATTCTGAGCTAAACAAGTTAACCGATGAACGATCGCTGCAACAGCTTTTAACTTCTTCTGAGTGGCAGCAGCGCATTTATGGACATTACGTGAGTCGCACCGCAGAACAGCAGCCTGTGATGTATATCCTGATGCCGACTGAAGAAGGGGCTGGACAAGTGCCGTTAATCTTGCCGACCGAGGGTGGACTGAGGCAGAGAAACATTCAGACCTTTGCTTGGGGATCGGCAGAATTAGAAACTCGGTTGAATCGGTTGCGACAAGAAGAATTGCCTGTTGCTGCTAGAGCATTAACCTCAGTTCCTTTAGTCGAACGAGCATTTTACAAACCAATCCAGACTGCGAAAGAATTAGCACAGCTATTAGCAACGGCTGCACGTCGGATTGAGCAGATTCTTCCTGAAGTTTATCAAGATGAGAAACGGCGATACCCTGCAAGCAAGGGAGAAGAAGGCTATTTGCATAAGTTGCTCAAGAGTTTTCAGCAGGAATTATTGCCTTCGTTGCAATTAGTGTCAGAGAACGAGAAGGACTATAGCTTCTCTGATATCTATGCTCAAACGATCGCGTACTCGTTGTTCACAGCGCGAGTGTTTGGATATGTGCGCGATCGCGAGTCAGGACGAAAAGAATCATTGTTCGATCGACAATCCGCTTGGCAGCAATTACCCGAAACAAATCCGTTTCTCCGCAAGCTATTTCAGGATGTATCAGAGCGTTCGCCTGAAGAACTAGGGGATGACTTGATTGGGACGATCGCGGATATTTTTGCAATTTTGCGAGCGGCAAAGATGGATGTAATTCTCCAAGACTTCCGCCAGAAGCAAAATCGAGAGGACATTGTAATTCGATTCTACGAGGATTTTCTAGCGGTATATAAGCCGGATATGCGAGATCGTAGAGGCGTGTACTATACGCCAGAGCCAGTCGTCTCATATCTAGTTCGGTCGGTAGATGTGTTGTTGAAGGAGAAGTTCAATAAACCGTTAGGACTTGCTGATCCAGAGGTGATGATTCTTGACCCAGCTTGCGGTACGGGTACGTTTTTGCTTTGGATTTTCCAGCTAATTCACGATCGCTTTCACGTTGAGCGAGAGGCGATGATTGCTAAAGTAGGCGATATTTCTTGGTCTGAATATGTCAGCGCTCATTTGCTGCCACGCATTTTTGGCTTTGAGTTGCTGATGGCTCCTTACGCAATCGCGCATCTGAAATTAGGTTTGTTTTTAGAGGAAAAAGGATACCAGTTTAGCAGTGGAAAGAGATTAGGAATCTTTTTGACGAATGCTCTAGAACAGACAGTTAGAAAATCTGAAACTTTGCTTGAAGAATTTATTGCGGAGGAGGCTAATGAAGCAACGGAGATTAAAAATGATAAAAAAATAATGGTTGTGATCGGCAACCCTCCTTATTCAGTTAGTTCTGAGAATAAGAACGGATGGATTGCTGAGCTTATCAATGATTACAAAAAAGATCTGGGGGAGAAGAAGATTAATCTAGACGATGATTACATCAAATTTTTACGCTTTTCTCAATGGCGAGTTGATCGTACAGGACATGGAATTCTTGCATTTATTACCAACAATAGCTACCTACAGGGTCTAACTCATCGACGCATGAGACAGAGCTTGGCAGGAAGTTTTGATGAGATATATGTCCTTGACTTACACGGAAATAGTAACAAGAAGGAGCGGTGTTCTGACGGCTCTGATGATGAGAATGTTTTTGCCATTCAACAGGGAGTTAGTTTAGGCATTTTTACTAAAACCAATGACGCTAAGCTAACATCTCAAATCAAGCATTCGGAGCTATGGGGAACACGAGATAGCAAATATGAACAACTATCTTCCAACAACATTGCTACTATGTCTTGGCAAATGTTACAGGGTATTAGCGATGAGTCTTGCTTGGGGGCTTTTCATTTCTTTGCTCCAAAAGCATTCGAGAATATTGAGGAATATTGTCAAGGCACAAGTCTCAAGGAGATTTTTGTCACTTACCAGAATGGCATTAAGACCGATAGAGACGAACTTTTCTTTGATTTTAGCCGCGATGATTTAGAAGAACGAATGAAAGTTTTCTACTCTCCCGGAGGGGTATCTGAGCCTTTTCGATCCCAATATAGAGTAGAAAAATCGTCAAGCTACGACTTATTAGCACGTAGAAGCAATACATCGTTTACAGACACTAACATTCGCCAATGTCTTTATCGTCCTTTTGATACTCGATGGCTTTACTACTCCGAAAATTTGACCAGTCGCCCTGCATGGAAAGTAATGAAACACATGATGGCAAAGGATTGCTTAGGTCTTATTACAACACGCCAAACCTGTGAGGAGTGGAGTTGCCTTGTCACTCAAACTCTTTGTGGTCACAAATCATGTGCAGCGTATGACATTAATTCTTTATTTCCGCTCTACTTGCAATCACAGGCAGACGAATTGCAACTACAGACAAGTGAAGAAACTAGGGTTAATTTTTCTCCGAGTTTTCTAGAAATTGTTAAATCTAAACTTAGTTATACTCCAGAACCTGAAACGATTTTCTATTACATCTATGCCATCTTCCACTCACCCACGTATCGCACTCGCTATGCTGAGTTCCTCAAGATTGACTTTCCCCGTGTGCCTCTTACTAGCAATGCTAGTTTGTTTCATCAAATGGTTATCTATGGAGAACAACTTGTCGCTCTGCACTTGATGAAATCGACTAGGTTTGACCACATAAGCACTGAATTTATTGAGCAAGGCGGAGACGCGATCGTTGATCCAGGACATCCCAAATACAGCAACGGCAAAGTCACGATCAACAAAAAAGGCGATGGATTTGTCGGTGTTTCTGAAGCTGTCTGGAACTTCTACGTTGGCGGTTATCAAGTTTGCGCCAAGTGGTTAAAAGACCGCAAGGGACGTACTTTGACTCAAGAAGATATCGTTCACTATCAACGAATCATCGTGACACTACAAGAAACAATGCGCCTGATGCAACTCATCGACGAAGCTATTCCTCAATTCCCGATCTCCTAACTTTTACCATCATGCTTCAAGCCGTTATTGAAGACCTCATCCGTCAGCAACGCCCCTACTATCTCCTGCAAGGGCAACCCGTTCGAGGTGTGAACGGTCAATACTGGCTAGTCTTTCGACATCGGGATGCTGACAAGGGCGGGAATTTTCTTAAAAATATCGTTTCGTTGCTTGGCTTCAAGGGCAAATCAGAACCTTACAAAATCCTCAGAATTGACCCTAGTACAGCTAAAATCTACACCTATAATCTTCGCAAGCAGGGTGACTTACCTTCTCCTGCACTGCTGCGAACGAGCAACCTCAAAATTGTCGAGAAGTTCCTGTTACTAGAACGCACCACGAAGGATCAAACGCTTCTCAGCGGCAGCTTCCGAGAAATCAAAGCCCTCAAACGCCGCTACAATCTGCCCACACAACTCGATTCCTACAACAAAGCGATCGCTCAACTGCTGGATCGCAGCAGCATTTATCGCCGATCCACTGCCTACTTCGATAGCGGCATTCTCAAACTCTACGAAGAACCGCTGCAAACGATCATCCAAACCGAAGGACAAATCCGCCTACTGATGGATTGGCAGGGGTTCACCAAACGAGCCGATGTCGCAGAGCTAGAAAGACTGCTTGAGCCAACTTACCGCGCTCAATTCATCGAGCGCACCCTACAGGAATTCCTACAAGGACTTGAAGAAAGTGCATTCAGTGGCACACAAATTCTGGCTGAGTTAGTTCGATTAGGATTTCTGCAAATCAAGCTAATCCGCATGGATCAAAATCGCGCCCTGTATCACAAGAAAACGGGCATTTTGAGCGATCGCACCGAGAATCACGTTCTGCATGAAGGCTCAGATAATTTTACTCGTGCTGCTCATTCTCGCAATGCTGAGAGTGTTACCTTTCTGTATTCCTGGGAGAAACTTGACTCTGAAGCGATCGAGCAAAGCATCGAAGAATTTGATAGCGAATGGCAGCGATCGGATCTCGCTTACGATTTGACGCAAGAGTTTCTGAGTCAAGTGCTGCAAGAGTACGATCGTCGCGCCAAAGAGCGCCAACCCCACATCGATCAAATCACCCCGGATCATCTTTCTCCTGGCGAAACGACCGAAGTGAAAATCATCGGAGAGAACCTGGATCAAGTCGATACCATCACCATTCCTGACAACTCAATGGTCAAGGTTGCGATCGTCGAGCAAACGAGCCAGGAAATCACAGCCGATGTCACTGTTTCTTCTGAGCATCCCCCGCAGCCGATTACTGACTTCACAATCAAAGACAAAGCTGGAGAAGAACGAACGGTTCAGCCTGCTCGCCCACCGCAGATTGATCAGATTGAAGAACTTCCCAACTTCGATGAAATTGAAGGGTTCGGTCAAGCTGTCGAAATGATTCTATCGGGTCAGTATGGAACACCGAACGATTTCCTTTACTGGTTAGCCCAACAGCGCCCGCGACAGTTTCGCGTCGAGCAAAATGATTTACTCGATCAACTGGTGAACCAAGGAACGCTGTTTGAACATCAAAAATCTGGAGCGCAGCACTGTTTGCGGATCATGCAGGATTTTGGCGTTTCTGTCTGTGCCGATGCGGTGGGACTCGGTAAAACTCGACTGGCGGCTGCCGTTGCTCGATTGTCTCGTGCTTCTAATGGTCAAGCGAAAATCGCGATCGTTGCCGCTCGAAAGCTACACGACAACTGGAAACGCGAGATGAACGAACTCGGCTTCCAAGACAGTGACTACGAGCTTTACAACAAAAATCTGATGAGCCGGAAAGGAACAGGCTTTCTCGATGATTTCAATCGATACGGTGGACCTGATTTAGTCATTATTGACGAAGCACACGAAGGCATTCGCAACTACAAGAATCGCATTCACAAACTCTGTCTACAAATTCGAGAGCGCGATCGCGCCTCTGGGCGGCAGCGACATTTTCTACTCCTAACGGCAACGCCCTGGAATAATCGTCGTGAAGACATCTACAACATTCTGCAACCGTTCCTCACTCGTCCAGAGGGATTCGTTGAAGCTGGATTTCCGCCCGAAGTGGCTCAATGGTTCCAGAATCGAGAAACTGGGGTAGAGCAGTTCACCGATGATTCTGCCTTATTCCGTCGCACCTACAAAGAACTGTTTCTTCAGCGCACTCGTCAAATGTTGCGTGAAGCAATGCCCGATCTCAATGTTTACGCAAGACGACAAGCAGAATGGCTCCCGGTGCAATTTGAACCGAGTACCGAACAAGCTCTAGAGCAAATTTTCACCCAGTTTGAAACCGAACTCTACGTTCCGTTTGCTGACCCGGTTCGATATCTCACAGGCAGCGTAGAGCAACGCGCTTTACTGCAAAACCAGCGGCGATTCTTTCTACAACGGGCTGAATCGAGTATGTATGCGCTTGATCGCACGATCGTCAATTTCCGAGGACGCATCGAGCAGATGAAATCGCGGTTGAGCGATCTCACTCCCGATGCCGAAGGTTTGAAGCAGTTCCTGATGCTGCACTACGGGTTTGAGACCGAGCAGAAACAAGCAGCTTTTGATTTTCTCGACGACCGTGAAGCTTACGATGAAGACTATGAAGAGGAAGACGACGAGGAAGAAATCGCAGTCAATCAAGAAGAACGGCGACAGCAGCTTCGACGAACGATCGAACTTGCGATCAGACGATTACAGACGAATCCAGTCGAAGCTCGCCGCATTTATCAATCGATGTGGGATGCCTGCGATCACGACCTAAAACAGCTTGAAGAAATTCAAGCATTATTAGCAGATGAGTTTGTCAGAGACCACAAACGCGAACAAGTCACCCGCCAAGTGCGAGAGTTAGTGAGCCAAGGGCAGAAAGTTCTCTTGATCTCCACCTTCTCAGACACGGTGCTGGACTACTACCGTTACATGACGCAAGATGCAGAGATCGTCGATCGTGGAATTGGCATGGCGATCGGGTCAACCAAGCGGTATTACATTGGAAATCAAACACTACAATTTGCTCCCCACAATGCAGTTCGAGGCGGCAAGCAGCACACCAATCTCAAGCGGCAGGCATTATTCCGATTATTCGCCCCGACCGCAACGTGCCGCAATCCGATCGATCGTCCCAGTTCCCATGAAGAAATCAGAGTGCTGATCGGGTCTGAAACGCTATCGGTCGGACAAAACCTCCAAGATGCGGACTATCTGATCAACATCGATTTGCCGTGGAACCCGATGACGTTAGAACAGCGCATTGGACGCATCGATCGCCCCAAACAGCATCAAGCTGAGAACATCTATATCTACTACGCCAACAGCGAAAGCCAACTTCTGCGTCAAGCCAGCCGCTTGTCGAACCTCAACAAAAAGCTGATCGGGGATGGCGTGACCGAGCGCGATGGCATTGTGCAAAATGTGCCAAGTATAGAGAGTTTGGGGGCTTCAATCTATGGCGACACGCTATTCGACGATGCAATTCTGCCTGGATATGTCGAATTTATTCGCAACCTAGTAGCGGCTCGTCGTCAAACTCAGGAAAGCTTTCAAGAAGCACTGTATCGCAAATCCGAAACTGCACGAGAGGTGTACACTCAGCAGGAGATTTTGTTTAGTGAAGATATCGCTCAGCGATTGCAGGCTTTGGGCGAAGACTATCAAGCAAATCCGATCGCACTTGGACGACGGATCGGTGAGAAGGGTGAACCGATTGGATTGGTCGCCTTGACAATTCGGTATTTCGGACCGAACGGAGAAGCGATCGACGATCGACAAGAATTAGTGTTCTGGAATGATCAAACCGGAGAACGAGATGCTTATGGAGCATTGCTGGCAACCGCATTCAAAACGCCAGAAGCTGGAGATGTCTTTTCTGCTAAGTATCTTCGGTCGATGGCTCAGAGCCTTTATACACAGCTAATCGCGCTGAAACAACAGCGATCTCAAGAACTCGATCAAGCTGAAACCCTGGAAAACATTAGCATTACGTCTGATCGCTTAAACAGAATCCAGCAACGGATTAACACGCTCGTCGCTTTGCCGGAGGGACTCGATCGCAAAACTGTAAAAGACACTCTAAAGAAGTTAAATGCTTGGAAGGGAATTCGGTCGGTTCAAAAGCTGCTACGGGACTACACAGATGGAGCGAAAGCTCAATTAAATTCCTCGCAATTCGTAATTGAGCTGGTAAAGGACACAGATGAGCAGAACTTAATTTTGAGTGATGGCATTAAGCCTACTTCTCTTTCTGTTTCGCTATCAGCGATGCTTTTAAGAGCTTGAACGGATTCCTTCCAACAAATGCAGATGTTACCAAACATCATCTGACGAGATTATTTGAAATGCTAAAAGCCGAAATTCAAAGACGAATTGAGCAATTTGGATTTGATCCTGATTTTGAAGCTCGTGCCGTCCTTGAATCAAAGTTCCATTTACCTTTGTTCCCCGGATCGAGTTAAGGTCTTCAATGTAATAGCAGTCTTTCTCCATGAGAATTCTGGCGTGGAATCGAGATACGCGAGAATGGTCTAGTCGAATACTGTTGCTAGAGTCACGTCCTAATGTTGTTTCCGATTCGCCTAATCGATATGTTTTCCCTTCAGGAAAAAGCTTTAAGAACGCACGATTAACGTGACTGTTCGGCGATAACGCTTCTAATTGACCTGATGAATCTCGATCGAGGCTTCCACCTGGTAGATCAATAATTGTGTCTGAGGTCTCAATCGTATCACTATCACCTTGAATAATTGTGGGCGGACCCTTGAGGGCAGCGTCATCCGTCCATGTAATCTTGGGTAAATTAGGAGCGAAACCTGTACTTTTAGCTGAACCGATAATAGAAATAGCTGTTGTACTGGCACGACCCTCTTGCTCAACTCCCTGAAAAGCTGTTCCAATGATTGAAACAAGTGCTTCTCGCCCAATCTCTCGTGTCGCAGCATTCTTTAACGCTGATGCCAACTCTTGCATCGATTGAAATCGAAGTTCAGGTTGTGGTGCGAGACACTTGAGAATAATCTCTTCAAGAGTCGGCGAAAGCGTGATTAATTGGGACGGTGGAATTGGAGCATCTCTCAAATTTGAGTTATCTCTGAATGGATGTCTTCCAGTTATCACCTCGTAGAGTGTGACTCCAACTGCATAAATATCAGTTCGCTCATCGACGGACTGAGCAGATAGCATCTGCTCAGGAGCCGCATACAGCGGAGTTCCAGCGACCACAAATGCAATTGTGTCGTTTGCGGCTTCTACTTGCGTATTACTTCCAATTTGCTTCCACTTAGCGATTCCTAAGTCTATGAGATAGACCTCTCCATTCCGATTAAGCATGATATTTCCAGGCTTAATGTCAAGCCGCACAATGCCTTGCTCATGAATATACTGCCATGCGTTCAGCAGCGGCAGGAAAAGATGAATTGTTACATCAGGGTCGATTCGACCCTGTTTATGAAGGATAACGTTGAGATCTAATCCGTCCATGTATTGCATGGCAAAGTAGAACTGTCCATCTACCTCGCCAGAATCATAACAACGAACAATATTCGGATGTTTTAACAGCCGCAGAATTTCTGCTTCGCGCTTCAGCAGTTTTGGGGCTTCAGCTAAGAACATACTATTAAGCAGCTTTAATGCAACTTCTTGATGCAGTTGAGTATCCCAAGCTCGGTATACAGTCGCTGAACCTCCAGTGCCAATCAGTTCGTGTATTTCATACCGTGCAATCTGAAAAGCAATATCTTTGTCCCATGCAAGTGCGATCGCTTCTTCTTCAAAAATATCGACTGCACCAGCGATTTCGTGCAGTCGTCTGAGAGGGATCTGATACAACTTTTCAGGTTCCGCATTGACATCTATTACTTGAGCTTGATTGAGTACTGTGACTTGCGTTAAATACTGATGCTTGATTAGAAGTTCAATCACTTCGCTCAAAAAACGAGGTGCAACTTCCTCAGCTAAAGCAACTTTCTGACTGAGTTGTTTAGAAGCCCGAATCACATCGGTTAATGAGAACGACCTCTGTCCACGCTGAATCATCCAATCAATTAGATAGTAGATGCCTAATCGCTGTTTGTCGCCTTGCGATCCGATCGCTTCCTCAGTTACGGTTCCGAGTAGCTTTGGCAAATTCGTTTCTAATACATCTTGTAATCCAGCATAGAAACGAATCCGGCGAATGTCTTGGGGAGTGAATACTAGAATCGGTCTTTGGTGATTCCATTGCACGTATTCATTGAATCCTCGAATGATTCGTCTCGGTAGCCCTCTCCCTCTGTAGCTCAGGTACTTTTTAAAGTCCTCGAATAAAGAGCGAGTTGCACTGGCATCCCGTAAATACGTATTGCATTGATGACAAAATAGCTGACCTGAGATCGCAGGTGTATCACACTGTCCACAGTGAGTAGGTTTGCTGTTTGGTCGATCCACTAGCGCAGAATTATCGATTAACGCATCGCAGATTTGATGTACATCTGCCCACATACAAGGCAGGTACTTATCATAAGAAAAAACGCTTTCATAAATACTGTCTCCTCTACCCAAATCATCGAGCCACCGTTCATGCAGATCTTTTCCAGCGACGAAGATGAATGAAATACCAGAAGTTGTAAACAAGTTCTTGAGATGACTGAGTAAATGATCGATGAAGAGTTGCTTTGAACCATTCGTTTCGACAGAAAACTCTTCAAGCTTATCCATCTCATCGAATACAAAGATAATTTTGAGGCGAATTAACCTCTGTTTCGACGATCGCAGCGAAGCGGATTGTTTGAGGTAGCCTGCACTGAGTCGGCGAGAAATTTCAATTACGTCATATTCAGCCGCTTTGTCGTCATAGCCGAGAAAAGCCGATTGATAATTCCGACTGTGAGTTTGTTTGTAACCCATTGAAGGCTTTACGGTCGTCTTCAGCGTCCCGGCTTCGATCGTCAATTCACTCAGACCGATATTTCCTTCTCTGCCATCTGCGATCGTTCGCGTCATGTTCACGGAAGTGCGCTGGTAGGCTAAGGTCAATTGCTCTTGCAGTTGGGGAGAAAGACTAGAAAAAATGTTCTTTTCTAGCAGCTTGTCGTATAAACGACGAATGATGTGGTGCATCAATTCCGAAGGTTGCAACGGACGCGCCATATTCAGATGCACTGCGAGTATCTCGGTTTTTCCTAAATAGGCTTCTGCCCAAGGCAAGTGCTGTTCCAGCGCTGCGATCGTTTGGTTCACAAACGAAGTCTTACCGACACCGCGATAGCCTGTTAACAGAAAGGAACCCCCGTTCGAGAATAAGATGCGCTCGACAAAGGCATTCAGTTCTGCTTGTCTCCCGATAAACGGCATTTCACCTTCTGTATGAATCGGTTCGTGTGCAAATCGAAAGGTTTGCTTTAAAGGAACTGCTAATTTGTACTTGCTAAAGTCTCTTGAGAACAAGGAAACGTCTTGAATCATCGGCTCATTGAACACGACAGGATTCTTGAAGAGTGCGCGAATCCGCCGAATGAGTCGTTTCAGTAATGTGGGGAGCGATAGGCGTTTTCGAGATCTCGAAATCTTGACCGCTTCAGGTACGGCATTCTCGATCGAGTTCAAGTTCTTCCCACAACTCTGGCAGAACGATGCAGTTAGCTGATTCGTTGTACCACAATGTGAACAAACTCCGATTGTGGGGGAAACTTCTGGCATACAAACTGCTCAAATTCTCTAGAAAATAAAATCTTTATCAATTCAAAAATGGCATGGTGAAGCATCCAAGCTCAGGAAATTAGCAAAGATTTAATAATACGGATTCAGAAGTAGTGAACAACCATGAAAATCTTTCAAGCCCATTCGCTGTTGTCAGACGGCTTAAGATAGAGAGTCAAGGTGTTGCAATTCGGTCAGTGAGGCGAAAGGATGAACCAGACTGCCAAATTAGCACGAACATTCCGCAAAATAGCAATCAAATCGACGATCGCGGTCACAGTCATTCTTGGTGCGGGTTCTGTCGGAATCAGCTCGTATGTCTTTTCTCCTCCCTCTGTTCATCGTCTTTCATTGCCATCCAATCTGATCGCGCTGGATTCTCCGGTCGGTCGGCAACTTCTTGCAGAAAGCCGTACTAAGCAGGATTACGTTATTCTCGCTCAACAGTTTTAAACTCAGAAGCTTCGGGCTTATTGCGGGGTTGCTAGTGGTGTGATGGTGCTTAATGCTCTAAAACAGTCAGCTCAACCCCTGAATCAAGACACTTTCTTTACTCCACAAGCTCAAAAGATTCGGTCTCCGTATGCGGTTGCCTTTGTGGGTATGTCGTTGGAACAGTTAGCAGCGCTCTTAAAAAGTCATCAAGTACGAATTGAAACGCACCATGCTGAGACGACCCTAGAGCAGTTTAGAACTCAAGTGAAAGCGAATTTAGCCCGCGATCGCGATTTTGTGGTCGTGAATTATGAGCGTGCAGGGATTGGTCAGACCAAAGGAGGGCACATCTCCCCCATTTCTGCTTATCACGAGAAGAGCGATCGCTTCTTGGTTGAGGATGTCTCTAGCTACAAATATCCTCCAGTTTGGGTGTCTGCTTCTGATTTATAGAAAGCAATGAACACGAACGATTTCAGTACAAATCGCACCCGTGGCTATTTACTGATTCATCAGTAAGCAAACTCAACCTCTCATCGCCACTTCAATTCCCAATCTGGACACTCATTCGTAGCACAAACATTCTGAGTCGGGCTGTGGAAGGCGTTACATACATCTGGCTCATGAGGCTTAATTCCACGCATCCAATAGGAACAGGTTGAACAGGAACGAGCGGAAGCTTTGGGTGCATCTCTACCAGTACGATCGCGGTCGATATTCCCCTGCTGCCGATGGATAGTGAACATTGCACTAAACACTTCTACTAACTGTCTCATCTCTTGATCCTTCTACTGGGCTGAACATTGATTCTAACTTCTAGCTCAATTCTCAGACCGAATCATCCTTCCATCCGCAATGCTCACAACTCCAATGAACCCGCACTGGATGAGTTTGCTGTAATGACCGCTCACAACTGGGACATCTACCCGTAAACATCGGATGCCAGTTCAACAACTCAATCTGCTGCTCTTTCGTCCAGCGCTGGTTGGGAGTCTCGATCAATTCACCTGCGTAATACGAAGAGTTTTCGCACTGTGAGAGAAGGCGATCGTCATTAGATTCGCTCATAATTTGCTCTAATTAGCATTCGTGACTTTCATCTTGTAGCATTTCAAGGTAGAAATCTGGATTAAAGGAATTAATTTCATACTGCATTTCTTCAGCGCTGATCAGACCCTTCTCATAGGACTTCAACAGATTGTGCAGCATCAAGATTGCGTAGCCCTCGATTGCGCCCGTGAATATGAGGAAGTCAATTTGTTCTGAGAATGTCATTTTTGCCATTCGGATAATTCATCACTAAGAAGTTTCTTGAACTGTTGTTTACTGCGTTTCTTTAATTGATTAATCTTGCGTCTCCTCATACTCGTTAGATGCCAGTATCCGCACTCTCGGCAGAAATATATGGCGCATTCCTGTCGCCAAGTACTATGGGACTTCTTAGCTCTAGTGAGAGCAAGGATTGCTCCAATTTTGTCGAACGGCTGTTTGTTACAAACCATCGCCCCTTAAGTCGTCACCAATTGAGCCAATTTCTTCATCTACCGCTCCAAATTCGCTGCCCGCATCATCAGTGACTCAACCGAATCGGGGTCAGTACGATCGAGATATTGCGCCAATGTCTCCCGAACAATGTCCCTCTCTTTCTTGCCAGTCTCCCTATGGGAAGTTGGTTTTTTCCAGATATGGAGAACTCCAGCCCTGACCATTGGCTGTTGACCCTTGCTCATGATTTCAATGCAAACCTGCTGAAAATAGGATGCCCATGATCGACAGATCAGCCACGATCGTCAGCCGAGTTGATCGCAATCCAGCTAATTTCTTGTTCTCAAATGAGGTACGTATTTGCGATTAGGCGAAGCGATCGCAGTGTCACGATGAATCAGTTCATGTTCAGCGCTAATCACGCATCAGTCGTAACCTTGTTGCTCAACGTGGCGACATACCTTGACAAACCATTGCGATCGATATACGTCTTTCGTGGATAGAGTTTCTGAGGCTCTCTCTCCAACACAAGAAACGAGTGCAATCCCTCTCTGTCGTCCAACTGCAATTGCCTGAGCTTGCATCAACATATTGAGATTATGAGCAGCGCGACCCATGTTGTTTTCGTTGCTGCCATACGTGCGAGGGTCGATGCCTTCAGAGCGCATTTGTATACAGGCTAGACAGTGACACTCAAGTGCGGTAATTTCGCCGATCACTTCTCCAGTTCGGCGATCGCGCCGAGCAGCTTGATACTTTGTCAGTTTGCCATTGTCGATCGCGAAAAATACTCCGGCTGTAAAAGCTCGTTTGAAATGCGACGAACCATCGCACGAATCGATTCCCGTGCGCGTAAATTCAGCGAAATAATCAGGGCTGGATAAATCCCAGTACATGAATCCACGCATCCGGCAGAGCAGCACGGATTTTGTCAGAAATGGCTTGAATCGAGGTGAGAACCGTTTTCTTCTGACTCGCTCTAGCTGCTAGTCCACCCAGCGAGAAGTGACGATAGCCAATCTCGTAAAGCCGACCGACGTTGATCAGGCGTTCTCCAAGATCCATCCCGTGAACGGTTGCCATTGGCTTGAAGCCTGCGGCGTGTGCGATCGGTAAGAAGGTTCTCGCCGACTCCAGGTTGAATCTTCTGCGATCGTTGAGGTCAGTCTCGCTAATGCTGTCGATCAGTATATGGTTGGGAGCTACCACTAAATTACCTGGATCAAAATACTGTTTATATTGCTCGATCGTCCACTCTGGGGTAACGAAATTTCTTCCTAGTTTTGGAACTGTTTCAGATCTATACGACCATGCCCCGCAGTCGGCAATCTTCGGCGTTTTGGCATTCCGAATGGAATTGGCATGTAAGCCAGTGAGGATAGATAGCCGTCTGGTTGACGATCGAGAAATTCCCAGAATGGGCGTTTTTCACCCTGAAATTTAACTGAACTTGCGAAATTCCCCACTCGCCTGCGCGATGGGGATGGACAGCAACAGCACCGAGAGTGCTAACCGCTATTAGGAAAGGCACTAGAATCAGACCCGCTTCTAAGTTGTACTATTGTACTGTAGAGAAATGAATGGCATGGCAACCAGAAGACAAACCTTTCGACTGTATCCCAACAAGGCACAAGAAACAGCCTTGTTGAGTGCGCGTCGATTACATTGCTACGTCTTCAATGCGTGTCTTGCCCATCGGCAGTTCGAGTACAAAGTCAATCGCAAGTCGATTACCTATCTCCAACAGCAGAATCTTTTGCCTGCATTCAAAGCAGAATGGCAAGAATTTGCTCAATTGCACTCACAGGCTTTGCAGTCAACCGTGAAGCGAGTGGATTTGGCTTACCAGGCGTTTTTCAAGGGATTGCGCGGTAAGCCGAAATTCAAATCGGTTCGCAACTATTCCGGTTGGACTTACCCAGCAAAATCTGGCTGGAAAGCAGAGAGTACGGGTATTCATGGAGCAGTGACACTGAATGATCTCGGTATCACGATGAAGATGCGTGGGAAAGCGAAAGATTGGGGCATTCCGACCACGCTCACCCTCGTTTACAGACCCTCAAAACGCCAATGGTTTGCCTCGTTCACCATTGAAGTTGCAACCCTTGAACCGAAATTTGGGTCTGAATCTGAACTGTCGTATCAGTCGCTTGCTGCTTACGACTTGGGAACTGAAACGGCTCTGACAGTGTTTGATGGAACTGAATTTGAGGAAATCGAAAATCCTCGTCTCACCCAGAAAAACGATGAGAAAGTTCGCAAAGTTGCCAAACAGAAACGGCGCAAACGCGCTCCCAAGAAAGGAGTCAAGGCTTCACGCCGTTGGAAGAAAATCAATCGGAGGGAATCGAATCTAAAAGCAAAAGTTGCTCGCCAGCGCAAAGACTGGCAGCACAAAGTTACTTCAGAGATTGCCAGTCGTTATGACATCGGAGTAACTGAAAAGCTGAACACGAAAGGGATGACTCGCAAAGCAAAGAAAGGAAGTCAGCGCAAAGCTCAGAAAACAGGGCTAAATCGCTCGATTCTTTCAGTCGGGTTTGGGACATTGAACCAGATGATCTCATACAAAATTGAGCAAAAAGGCGGATTAGTCTTGCAGCTTCCGACTCGCGAGATCAAGCCATCACAACGATGTCCGAAGTGTGGAACTGTTCACAAGGAATGGGCAGAACTGAGCAATCGATATCACGTCTGTCCTGATTGCCAGTTTGAAATCCCACGCGATCGAGGATCTGTAATGGTAATGTACAACGTTGCAACGAATCAGCAACCGGGGGTTGGAACGTCCCTCGTCAGTCTTGGATGTCTTAGCGCTACTTCGGAGACTCGCAAACACACGGGTTCAATGAAGCAACTAGGGCAGAAGAAGAGACAGAAATCCACAACGCAGGCGGAAAGTGGGGCATTAGAAACCCCATGCGCCAATGCGATAGGGTAGTTCATCTCAGCGTTCCAATGAATAATTGCGTTCTTCAACGACTCCCAAGCTCCAGATTCGACGCTGCTGCTGCTCTTCGTTCCAGAATGACAGCATCCACTCTCCGCTGTGTACGTTCGTCGTGGAAACCTCTACTTCGGAACCGACGATCGACTCCCAATGGAGCCGTTTCGCTTTTTCATTGGCATGAAGCGAGCAAATTGCCAACTCTCCAGACGGCTCTTTCAGGATGAAGATGATGCTCAATCTTTCCTCTCCAGGGTAGTCGTTCAGTACAACTTCATTGGTTTCTGGAATGAGAGAAATCTGAGTGATAAGATCGCCTTCTTCGATCATGTCTTTCCGTTTCATAATCAGTTCCCCCTTCGAGTGAGTTTGAGAGTCGGCATTCGGGCTGAACCCTCAGCCCGTTCAGATATTGAGCGCTATCAATCTGAAAATGCGAAGATGTCACTGACTTGCTTTTGTTTGACCCCCCACTTCGTTGCCTCTAGCAAATCAAGTTCAGATAGCATTTCGGCTTCAAGCTGTTGTAATCCTGTCAGATTGCCTTCTCTTTCAAGCTGGAAGCGAACTTGTTTGAGCTTCTCGATCGCGGCTTGGATAGTAGCGACCATTTCAGGAGCAAGTAAATCGGATTCACAGCAGGGAGCAAACAGTGTCGTGATTGATGTCATGATGAAAGGACTCCTTAATGTTAAGGGTGAGTGCGGGAGAGTGCCTGAGCCTGAGAAACTGTAGTCACTCTCCCGTTTTGGCATTACATGATCAGAGCTTTCTGGATCGCTTTGTCTTGCGAGTCGCATTTCTGCCCATATCGAATGACTGTCATTGCCTCAATGTCGATCGCCATCAACTTGTGGCTAGATAGTGACCAGAAAATCTTGATGGTTTCATCGATTTGGCGAACTTCGACAAGCCCTTCTAAGTTACGGAGTTGAACAGACTCAAAATCGATTCTCGCCATAAGCATCTTCTAAAACAAATTGAGTGTTACGGTCAGTGGCTTGGCGAGTCCTACTCGTTTGATCTCCTCCGGTTACTGTCGCTTCTGCCGGGGTTAAGCCTATGGAGTTGGAAGCGGTTCAGTGTGAGCGGCGTTCGTTCCGTTCGTAAATCAAATATATCCCGTAACTATATGAATGTCAACAAGTTACGGGACTTATTTGAACTCTTCTGTTACGATGAATCAAAATTATCCCGGTATGAAACCGCGATAAACTGAAGAGGCTGTAAAGATGTTGATAGACGTGACGAGAAAGACTGAGAGTAATTACAAACCAGGGGAGAATCCTAAATCGTTGAAGAACCTGGAGAAGCGGGGAAGAACGCCTGTCTATGACGAACACAAGAAACGGCGTGAAGTGATTGTCACAGAGACGGGGTGGGAGGGCTTCAAGCAACTGGCAAAGGATGTTGGATTATCGGCTTCTGAGCTAATTGAGCGATTAGGGCGGGGAACAGTACAGCTTGCTGAATACTCTGAGCGGGATAAAGGTAAGGATGCACATTGACCGAAGGTGTTCGACTCGCTCTCAAACTTACCGCTTCTCAAAGGATGCTGGGCGTGAAGTCTTAGTTCGCTTCGGTCGGGACACCGAAGGGCGTTGCTCTATGTGCTTTGGTCTACTCTCTAAGGGTGTTTCTGAAACAGGTGAGGTGGGTACTGTCGCTTCGAGCAAGTAGATTCGTTTTCCAGTCAGGATGTTGTAGAACAGCCCGATCGAGCAGTGAAAGCCTTGGCGTTCCAGTTCTGCAACTCGTATATCACACTTTTGCCGAGCTTGTTGGGCATCGTCCCAGGCTTCGAGAAACACTTCGGTAATAGCATCCATGAGATTTAGTTGCAGTCTTGAGCAAATGACTTGATCGTACCAGTTTCACTCTGAGTCGAGCATTCTTTCACACGACAGTCGAGCTTTACTGGTAAGGAAAATCTAATTCTGATCCGTTGTCTTCGGATCGCAGAACCAGCGCAGTTAAACCCAGGACAATCAACAGTTCATCGCTGATCTGCGTTGGGGGAATGTGCTGATTCTGCCAAGGAATTGGCAAGAGCGAGCCTCCCTGTGCTCTGGCTTGCGTTTCTGCAAAAATCCCCGCTAGTCGATAATCAGCAATTTCTTTCGGGGAGAGCGATGCTGAGTGAAAGCGATAGATTGCCTGCCAATATTCTGCTGGGGTCAAGGTGCAACACTCCAACCACAATTGCTGTTTGTTTAATTTTAGCAATTTTGTCGATCGCGTGTTCAAACTTCAAAGCCGAAGACACCGCGCTGACTGTCTATGCTGCCGAGTTTGATCAGCAACAAGCTCTGCAAGCAGGGTTCCAGCGTCATTTAGCCAAGCCTGTCGAACCAGAAATTTTAATAAGAGAAATCGCAGACCTGTTAGAACAGAAGTCTTAATAGGGTCTGAGAAATTAAAGAGGTAGAAAAGTTTTAGTCACGCGCCTGCTGCCAAATGGTGATCGATGAAGACAAGCGTTCCTTACCTGACGATCGAAGGAACCTTGAGCGGTGGATTATTAGCCGCAGTCTCGCTGAATGCGCTAGTCGAATCCGTGATCGAGAAGCCAGACCGTCATTGCTAATTATCCTCTCTGTAAAGCGAGAATCAGATCGATTCAAGAATCGGACAAATCACAGTTTCAGGCACAATCGGCTGAACCGTCCGATCGCTCAACAGTTCTGATAGTTCTAACTTTAATCGTTGCAGTTCTAGAATTTGTCGATCGATGTCACTCAGCTTTTCTTGAAGAGTTTGCCTGACATGAACACAGGGTAACTCTCCTTGTTCTCGAACCTCTAAAAAGTCTTTGATCTCGGACAAACTTAACCCAAGACTTTGAGCACGTTTGATGAAATGTAATCGAGAGAGTGTATCTGAGCGGAACAATCGATAGCCGCCTTCAGTTCGTCCGATCGTCTTGAGTAATCCGAGTTCCTCGTAGTATCGAATGGTCTTCACCGGAAGCCCGCTTTGCTTTGAAATCGCGCCAATCAGTTTCGGATCATCTTGAACAATCATGATTAACTCCGTTGAGAAACTAACGTTTGAGATGATTCAACAAGTTGAGCGTTACCCTGGACTTCGATCGTGCCACGAAACATATTCATGCCGCAGGTAAACTCATATTCTCCAGGTTCAGTTGGAGTGAACTCGATCGCCGTCACTTGATTGAGGGGTAGATCTTTGGCAATGTGAAAATCAGGAATTCGCACCGCTTCGAGACAGCTAGAGGGATCACGTCGATCGAAACTCAATCGCACAGGTTGCCCAACCGTAACCACGACTCGATTCGGCTCGTAGCCGCCATCAACCGTAATTGTTGCCTGTTGAACTCCCTGATTAGTCTCTGCTTTACGCGACTTAGATTTACTGAACAAAAACCACCAAAGCTCCACCCCGATTAATCCGATACCTCCAGCAGTCACAGCCCCCTTTAACCAGAGGGGTTGATCAATGCGGCGAAAGCTGGTTGTTGGTTCAGACGGTTGCATTTGATCATGCGGCATTTGTGCGATTGAGGTACTAGAAACACCGAGCATCAATCCAAATCCCGCTAAACTTCCAATCATCCAATGTTTTCGGATCATGATGCCTCCTTATGCTGTTGCTTTTGGTTTGAAATTCCGTAGTCGCAGTGCATTGGTGAGTACAGAAACCGAACTCAATGCCATTGCGCCTCCTGCAATGATGGGATTGAGGAGCCAACCAAAGACGGGGAATAGAATGCCTGCGGCGATCGGAATGCCAACCGTGTTATAGATAAAGGCAAAAAACAGATTCTGCCGAATGTTGCGAATGGTGGCGCGACTGAGTTGAATTGCCGTGACAATGCTTTGCAGATCACCAGAAATTAAAGTAATGTCACTGGCTGCGATCGCAACATCGGTTCCAGTCCCGATCGCAATTCCGACATCTGCCTGAGCTAATGCAGGCGCATCATTAATGCCATCCCCAACCATTGCGACAATCTTTGATTTTGCGTGTCTTCTTGACTTCGTTTTTGTGATGGATTGGTTTCCCATTTGACCACTTTGAATCGCTGCGATCGTCGCTGCTTTTTGATCAGGTCGAACTTCTGCAATTACGGTTTGAATGCCGACTTCAGAAGCGATCGCGTTTGCGGTCTGCTGGTTGTCTCCGGTCAGCATCACCACTTCAAGTCCCAATCGTTGCAGCGATCGAATTGCTTGAATTGAAGAGGGTTTCAGCGCGTCAGAGATGCCCATGAGTCCTTGAAGTTGTCGATCGATAGCAATGAGAATCACCGTTTTTCCTAGTGCTTCTAATCGAGCTTTTTCCGCTTGAACTGAAGTCGTATCAATCCCTAACTCATTCAGCCAGCGTTGGGTTCCAATTTGAACTAGATAATTTTTAACTGTCCCTTCAACACCACTTCCAGCAATAGCTTCAAAGTTCTGAACCGTTTCTAAAGTAACTTCTTGAGACTGGGCATATCGCACCACTGCTTCAGCTAATGGATGCTCTGAATTGCGCTCAACTGATGCGACTAACCGTAATAGCTTTAGTTCATTTGCTGCTCCAACAGTACTAATGAAATCGGTGACAGTAGGTTTGCCTTCGGTAATTGTTCCGGTTTTATCTAGCACGATCGTTTCAATCTGGTGTGCAAGTTCTAAGCTTTCGGCTCCTTTGATTAAAATGCCGTTTTCTGCTCCTTTACCAGTGCCAACCATCACAGAAGTTGGGGTCGCAAGTCCAAGCGCACAGGGACAAGCAATGATCAATACACCAACAGTTGTGATCAGAGCTAGAGTCACATTGCCCATGAGATTGAACCAGATTAAAAAGGTGAGAATAGCGATCGCGATCACCACCGGAACAAACCAGCCCGTAACTTGATCGGCTAATCGCTGAATCGGGGCTTTCGAGCCTTGAGCTTGCTGCACCAATTGAACAATCTGCGCCAGAACGGTATCTTTTCCAACTCGTGTAGCTCGAAATCGAAAGCTCCCCGTTTTATTGATCGTGGCTCCAATCACTTCATCACCGGGCTGCTTTTTCGTTGGAACGCTTTCGCCTGTCACCATCGATTCATCAATCTGTGAACTGCCCTCAACAATTTCACCATCAACTGGAATCTTTTCACCCGGACGCACGATCACAATGTCACCAATACGGACATCTTGAATTGGTACTTCCAGTTCTTGTCCATTGCGAACAATTCGAGCATCTCGCGCCTGCAATCCGATCAGTTTGCGAATCGCTTCGGAAGTTTGCCCTCGTGCCCGCATTTCAAGCAAGCGACCGAGCAAAATCAGTGTGATAATGACATTCGCCGCTTCATAGTAAACATCTGGATTGAGTCCCTGAGATAGAAAGAAGTTTGGAATCAACGTTGCGACGAGCGAGTACAGATAAGCGGCTCCGGTTCCCAATGCTACTAAAGTATCCATCGTTGCGGTGTGTCGCTTTAGGGCTTTCCAAGCATTGATGAAAAACTCTCGACCTGCCCAGAACATAATCGGAGTCGAGAGAACAAGTTGTAACCAAGGATTGTGCAGCCATTCAGGAATAAATGGAACCGGAATTCCGATCATCATCGGCAGAGAGCCAATGACAAGAATGGCGCTGATCACACCTGAAACAATCACCTTAGTTCTCAGATGCCGAAATTCTCGCAATCGGGCAGTCTTTTCAGCATTGGTTTCATCGGTGATAAATTCCTGGTCTTGCAGCGAGTAAGACCCGTAGCCCGCTTCGACGATCGCGCTTTGAATCTGCTCCAGATTCGTTCGCTTTCCATCAAATTGAATCGAGGCTTGCTCGGCTCCGAAGTTGACATTGGCTTCAGCCACACCCGGAACTGAGCGGATTGCATCTTCGACACTGCGGGCACAGGATGCACAACTCATGCCCTGCAATTTCAATGTTTGATTTTCCATACTTCATCAATTGAGAGACAGTGAATTGAGTTAGGCAACGGTGTAACCCGCCTCGGTCACAGCAGTTTTGATGCTGGTTTCTGAGGCTTGTGTTTCGACGCTGACTTTCTTTGTTTTCGGATCGGCTGTGACTTGAGCAGAGGGGTCGATCGCTTTAATGGCAGTGGTAATCGTTTCACTACAAGCAGAACAAGCCATATTGGGAACGGTAAATTGAAGCGACATAATTAAATCTTCCTTGAAGCGAGAAGTGAACTGTCTTTATCTTGAACCCTCTAGTAGGCTGGAGAGTCAAGTAAATGATTTAGATTCTGTCTCCAGAAGTAGGGAAGCCCAGCATTTCTACCGAGTTAGCAGCAAAAACGCTGGGCTTGCAATTCGATCTCATCAAACCGAATTCAGAAATTTTGACTCAGAAGCAAAATCGGTCAGCTACTTTGCGCTTGCTTGGCGCATGAGTTGTTGCATCTGAGCAATCTCTTCGTTTTGACTTTTAACGATATTTTGCGCCAAGTCGCGGATTTCAGGATGAGTTGCACTATCGACCACCATCCCTGCCATCATCGTTGCCATTTGGTGATGACGAGTCATCTGACGCAGAAATTCTTGATCAGTATTTGGTGCATTTTTGAGAGCATTAATCATTTCCTGATTCATTTGTGACTGTTGCCGCATTGAGATCCTCATTGCCTCACCCATTGAGTTCGACATGCTCATGCTGCCCATATTGCCACTGGTGTTCATTGTAGGAACATCAGTCCCATACCATTGCCGATACCAGGTTTGCATCTGCTGAATTTCGCGGGTCTGCTCATCAATAATTTTTTGAGCTAGTTTTTTGACTTCAGCATTTTTGCCTTTTTGCAGTTCAATTCGAGCCATTTCATTCGCGCTTTGATGATGCGGCACCATCATTTCAATAAACATTCGATCGACTTCACGATTCTGGGTCGTCTGCTGCTGAGTTTGTGCAGTGGGAGTTTGTGCATTAGGAGCTTGCGCTTGATTTTGGTCGGCATTGGCACCATTAGGCGTGCAGGCAGCGATCGTAATTCCTGTAAACAAGGCAATCAAACTATAAGTTGTAAATTTTTTGTTCATTAGTGTTGGTGAATCGAAAAAACCAGGAAGATATCAAAAGTACGATCGCGAGTTACCACACAAATTCCTCATGTGGTAACTCGCTAAAAAATCTAGCTCTACGCCATTGCCGTAGCCATCTGTCGGCAAGACTCGGCACAACGACGGCAAGCTTCAGCGCATCGCTTACAGTGGTCGTGATTATGTTTATCGCACTCAGCAGCGCAACGATCGCAGGCTTCAGCACAAACACCGCACAGTTGAGCGTGAAGATCAGAATTGCGAGCCATGAATCGAGCGCAAATATCACAGGTATCAGCACAGTCGCGACAAGTTTTGATGCACTGAGCCATCATCTGTACCATATCGCTATCGAGGCAAGCAGTCGCACAGGTTTCACACTCATGTAGACAATTGAGACAAGCTTCGATACAAGCATCGAGTTGAGATTGATGAGATTGGGTTGCAGTCATTGTTAAACTCCTAGAACGAAAGGTCAAAGAACTGTTATTAGTTCTTGGCTCTCACGGTAGGAGGTTACTAGCTCCATCGCCTCTAGCAACCGAACTAGAAATTTCTATGCAAAATTAGAACTATCGGTGGAACGCTATTTCATCCTGATTTCATTTTTATCTGATAGTGCCAAACTTGATAAATAGAGTATTTCTGATTCAGTCAAGCCATTTCATACTCATTTCATCTTGACGTATGAAGATAGTAGTTAGCCTGAATTTGTAAAGACCTTTTGATCAGCAACAAAGTTTCAAAGAATATTTTTGCTGCTAAATCTTGGTTGTCATTTCAACGGAGTAGAGATGCGCTCTAAACTAACTCTGTGGATCATTCTGTTTGCAGCAACGATCGCACTTGTGTTTCTCACCCCCAAACTTGCAGCAACCCAAAGTTTACCTAGTTTTCCAGACACTCATCGCCTGATTGCTCAATCTCCATCACAGACGGATTCTAGTATGTCAGGAATGAATATGCCTCGCATGACTCAATCAACTACATCGCAGCCGCAGACTGATAGGTTGATTGATCAGATTTTGCTTGTGTGGTTCGGTTTAACTGCGATCGCGGTTCTCTATGTCGCTTGGGATGCCCTTACTCGCAATCCTGAACTCACTGTGATGAAGTGGGGTTGGATACTTGTTACGCTCTACACTGGGGTCGTTGGGGCAGCCTTGTACATCTTGTCATGTCAAGAACCTGCTCCCGCAGAACACGAAGAATTCGTGAAACCGCTGTGGAAGCAAACACTGGGATCAACCATTCACTGCCTTGCAGGAGACGCAACGGGCATTATTGTTGCCGCAGCAGTTACAGCCGCTTTGGGTCTACCGATGTGGCTGGATGTCATTTCTGAATATATCTTTGGCTTCGCGTTTGGGCTATTGATCTTTCAAGCCCTGTTTATGAAAGATATGCTTGGTGGATCTTATCTTCAAGCCGTTCGACGGTCTTTTATTCCTGAATGGCTTTCGATGAATGCGGTCATGGCGGGCATGATCCCGGTGATGGTCATTCTGATGAGCCGTGACATGAATGCAATGGAAGCAACTTCTCTTCGATTCTGGGGAGTCATGTCGCTTGCCACACTGGTTGGTTTTGTTGTTGCTTTTCCAGTAAATATGTGGCTGGTTGCTGTGGGACTGAAACATGGAATGGGCACAGTCAGGGCTTTGGGAAAAGGCGGTCATAGTTTAGCTGTTGAGCGAAATCAGATTGAGGCAACCTCTGGTGAGATGCCTGCACCCAATGCTTCTACACACCAAACTAACGAAGAATCTGAAGATGACATGACTGATATGAAAGGAATGTAAAACACCTTGTTTTCAACCCCTGAATCACTCAATACTTTAGAACTGTGACATGAAGACACGTAAACACACAAATCGGGATGCTTTGGCTACAAATTCACATACAGACATGAACATGAAGCCGGAAGCGACGAGAGCGCAAATTTTTGCCGTTACGCTTTTGACTTTATTAGCACTTGCGATCGGTGTTCTGATTGCCACGTTCTACGGCAACTTCAGTATGAGCAGCAAAAATATGCCTCAGACTGCAATGCCAGGAATGAACCAAAATAGTGGATCAATGCCGGGAATGAACATGAACGGCGCAACTGCTCCCACGCCAATTGCATCACTACCCGATGCACCCATAAGTAGCGTTTCTCAAATGAACGGACTGGTGATGCCGCCGGGAATGATTATGACTGCCGATACGAGTATGGAAGCAATGGGAGATATGGCAGCCGTTGATTTAACCAAGATTGCTTACACTGCTCCTGTGTATGCACAAGGTGATCAAATTCTAGATCCAAAGCTAGAAAATGGTGTCAAGGTCTTCAATCTAGACGTTTCTTTGATTCAGTGGAATATTCTACCCGGAACACAAGTTGCCGCCTATGCGTTTAATCGTCAAGTTCCTGGACCGCGAATTCAGGTGACAGAAGGCGATCGCATTCGCATGATTGTCAAAAATAATCTGCCTGAACCAACGACCGTTCACTGGCACGGCATGATTTTGCCAAACAATATGGATGGTCCTGCTGATGTGGCCCAAAAACCGATCGCGCCTGGTGAAAGCTACACCTATGAATTCACGGTAAAACAATCCGGCACTTACTTTTACCACTCGCACAAAGATGTCGATCGACAACAAACATTAGGGATGTATGGCGCGTTGATTGTTGAACCGAAAAATAAAGCCAATACTCCTGCCTTTGATCAAGATGTGACTGTGCAACTGCAAGAATGGACGGTGAAACAAGGATACACCTTTCCCTCAATGCCAATGGAAGGTTTATTACCCAACTTCTTCACTATCAACGGCAAAGCCTATCCTTCTACTGAAATTGTGAATGCTAAAGTGGGCGAAAAGATTCGCTTCCGTTTCATCGGTTCAAACAATGCCTTCATTCATCCCATGCACATTCACGGCGGACCTTTCAAAATTGTTGCAACCGATGGAAATCCTGTTCCTGTCGCTGCCCAGATCGAGAAAGACACGATCAATATTGCTCCAGGTGAGCGATACGACGTGATTTGGACAGCACGAGAGAAAGGAAAGTGGTTACTGCATTGTCACATTGCTCACCATGCCACGAATGACAATGTTGAAGTGCAAGGTGCAGGAGGATTAACGATGTTGATCAACGTTACCTAAAGCGAATTCTATTTCTTTGACATAAGGTTGCCTATCGATCGTGAAAGGCAACCTTTTTTAGTAGGACGAATTCAGGATCTCTATCTTTGAGTAGAGCAGTATTTCACTTCAGTTTCATTTTGATGTGGTGCATCGGACTAGCAACCCCTAATTTCGGTCGAGTTCCTGTAAAGATGCGCTTGGAAGTGCTGAAAAGGTTGCAAGAAAAGGCGATCGCTACTTTCTCAAAACTATTTGCAAAACGGCTTGACTCTCCAGTTGACTGAACACTTTACAGTAATGAGCAGTTGAGAAATGAGTGGTTGAGAAAAGAATCCTACTGCAAGTGTGCGCTGCTCGAAGGCGCTGTCTGAACTTGCAGAACTGAGATGATTCTCCAAGCTTTCAATGCTAATCCCTAACTACTTCTCAGAGATTTATCATGACGATGCTGAATAGTAAAACAGCGGAAACGAACGCAAAAAATGTCAAGGTTTATCGGATGTCAATGCCTGAGCATGAATGCCCTTGGGGGCTTCGGGCAATCAAGCTGCTTCAAGAGCAAGGCATCGAATTCGAGGATGTGAAACTGCGATCGCGTGAAGAAGTCGATCAATTTAAAGCAAAATATGGGGTTGCAACCACACCTCAGATTTTCTTTGGTTCAGAACGAATCGGAGGCTACACAGATCTCGCGGAACGGCTAAAAGTAGAAGCCGAAAAAGCCGAATATTCCTATACCCCAGTCGCCGCAGTCTTCTCAACGGCTGGACTCATGGCACTCGCGACATCGCTCGGAATCCCTGGATTCATGGGATTCTCGCTCTCGATGCTAGCTTCTCTCAAACTGATGGATCTGAATGCGTTTTCTGAGAGTTTCGAGAAATATGATCTTGTAACCAAGCGCTTCAAGCCTTACGGAAAGATATACCCGTTTGCTGAGTTGTTGATCGGGCTTGGATTTCTGTCTGGTGTTGCACCATTGGCGACTGGCATTAGCTCATTAGTTGTCGGGGTTAGTGGAGCAGTTTCAGTGTTCAAAGCAGTTTACATTGATAAGCTGGCATTGAATTGTGCTTGTGTGGGTGGCAATTCCAAAGCACCGTTGGGTGTCGTGAGCTTTGCTGAGAACGCAATCATGGCAGTGATGGGCGGAATGTTGACCTTCTCTTCATTGTCAGAGGCAAACATTCAGCCGATGAGAGCTTTGGAAACATTGTCGCCCGCCGTTGTACAGGTGCAAGAAAGCAAGCCAAATCAAGCACAGTAAGCTCCGTTGCCTTATCAAGGAAATTTCCTTATTGGAGGATTAGAGTCATGACCGTACATCACAATGCAGCGATCGAGATTCAGCGACTCGCTTATTACATTGAGTTTGAATCTAAGCCTATTCACATTCAAGCAGGTGAACCCGTAGAACTGGTATTCACAATTCGGAACTCAAAAGGAGAAATTGTACAGGATCTGAAGATTGTGCATGAGCAAGCGATTCATTTGCTCGTTGTTTCTGAAGATCTCAGCGAGTTCTATCATTTGCATCCAGAACAAGAAGCAGAGGGTCGGTTTCGTCTTGTCCACACTTTTCCACAAGCAGGTCACTATCGGCTGTACGCAGATTACACGCCGATCAATGCTGATCAAATCGTGGATCAATTGAGTTTACACATTACTGGAGAAGCACAAGGCTCGATCGCACTGGTTGAAGATGACATTTTGACTAAAAGTGTAAATGGTTTGCAATTCACTATGACAGCGAACCAACCATTACGCGCAGGAGAGGCAATCATGCTCGATTTTGCGGTTGAAGATGAGTTTGATCATCAGCCCGTGTTTGATCTCCAATTCTATTTGGGCGCTCTCGCTCATTTCGTCATCATCAGCGAAGACGGCAACGAATTTCTGCACGTTCATCCAATGGAGCATCACGAAGCTTTGATCTCCAATCATGCAGCTTCTTCGACTGATCACGCTACTCACTCTAGCGCCTCCCAAATTAGTGCCCACACTCGCTTTCCTCACGCTGGACTGTACAAAATTTGGGCGCAGTTTCAGCGTCGCGGGCAAGTGATCACAGTTCCTTTCGTGGTACGAGTTGCTGAGTAATCCGATCGCTTTTCAGAAACAAGCTGTTTATCGACCAATCAAGTCATGGATTCATCTAACTTTTCAGCCACAGATTCGCCTTCTGAAAGGGCATCTAGCTCTCGTCGCTCTCGTATGTGGTGGTTGCTTGGATTATTGTTGCTTGGTGGCGGAGGTTTAGGAGTTTGGCAAGTTCTGGCAAGGCGGGAACCAGTTCCAACCACTGCCCCGCCGCCTGCAATGCCTGTTCAAACTCTAACCCTACAATCGCGCCTATTGCAAGAGCGATCGGAGTTGATTGCCAATCTGAGATCGCGCCGCTCCGTCACCTTGCGTCCCCAAATTCAAGGACGAGTCACCCGCATTCTCTTTACACCAGGAGCGCAAGTTACTGCCGGAACAGTTTTAGCTCAAGTTGATCCGGCTCAACAGCAAGCAGCAGTGAATAGTAACAGTGCAGCGACAGAATCGGCTCAAGCTGAGGTAGCAACTGCGAGAGCAACGTTACGATCGCTTGAAGCAGAACGTCGATCGAAACTATCTGATGTGAAGTTAGCTCAACAAGACTACAACCGTTATTCTCAGTTAGCAGCAGC
>ERZ1066124.142-NODE-142-length-69967-cov-27.366918_pt1 | contig 69967 bp, 62 predicted proteins | sample MGYA00382771_ERZ1066124 | MGnify/ENA primary metagenome ERZ1066124 (study PRJEB33369, sample SAMEA5778354) | biofilm metagenome | biome: Industrial cooling water; feature: Water cooling tower basin; material: Biofilm | place: United Arab Emirates | collected... | reverse complement strand
GATAGTTGATAGTTGATAGTTGATAGTTGATAGTTGATAGTTGATAGTTGACAGTGGACAGTTGATAGGTAAGCTTATATTTTACAATTAGCAATTAGCCATTAGCCATTAGCCATTAGCCATTAGCCATTAGCCATTAGCAATTTAATAGTGAAGGTGCTACCTTTGTCTAATTCACTTTGTACTTGGATGCTGCCTTGATGTGCTTGAGCGATCGCTTGGGCAATTGCTAAACCCAATCCCGATCCGCCGGTGTGGCGAGATCGATCGGTGTTGACGCGATAAAACCGATCGAAAATTCGTTTTTGATCCGCGTTGGGGATGCCAATTCCTGTGTCTTGAACTTGGATGAATGCTTCGCGATCGCTACGTTCTAAAATTACACTTACTTTTCCACCCGATGGGGTGTATTGAATCGCATTTACGATTAAATTTGCCACCAAACGATAAAGCTGATCGGCATCGCCTAAAACGTGCAGTGGAGTTGAGGTGCGGATGTCGGATTTTAGATGGATTTGGTTAGCGATCGCTAATACTGCTAATTCTTCGATTAAATCGCTCACCAAATCGTTTAAGCAACAAATTTGGCGTCGGGGGGAGGCAGATTGTTTATCCATCCGCGATAGCAACAATAAATCGGCAACTAACTGCGTCAGGCGTTTATTTTGACGTTCGATTGTTTCTAGGATTTCTCGCGCTTCTTTCTCATCTAAGTTATGCATTAATGCCGATTCTACAGTTGCTTGGGTTGCGGCTAAAGGCGTTCGCAATTCGTGGGCAGCATCGGCGGTAAATTGTTCGATTTTCCGGTAAGATTTATAAATTGGTTGCATTGCTAATCCGGCTAACCACCAACTAGCGCCGCCTACCAGAATTAAAGAGATGGGCAAGCCAATTTTTAAAGACCATTTGACGATACTAAGATAATCTTCAAAGTCTTTGAGACTCCGCCCGACTTGGAAGTAACCCCAATCTTGGTAAGTTTGGGTGTGCAGAGAAACGGAAATTTGTTGATAAATGTTGCCTTTACTGCTGGCGATTTTTTGCCAAGTTTCTGGGTTAAATTTTTGAGAGATTCCTTCTGGATAATCGCCCGCGATCGCGATTAATTTCCCCGCAGTATTGTATAAGCGAATATAGTAGTGGCCTTGATTAACGGCGCTGAGAGTATGGCGGGAAGAATTGGCAGGCAATTTAACACAGCTATTCCCAATCATACAGAGATTTGGTAACAGTTCTCCCAGCATTGGTTCTAAGCGTCCGGGTTGTTTTAATTTTAGTTCTAAACTGTCGTGTAGAGTTCCCGCGACTGATTTTAATTCATTGTCTATAGCTACCCAATGGGCGTGTGCGATCGCATGATAAACCCCAAATCCCAACAAGCTTAAAATCAAACCCATCACTCCAGCATAGGAGAAAGCTAACCGCCACCGAGTTTGATTAAATAACTTATTTTGATTCATGGTAATTGCTAATTGCTAATTGCTAATTGCTAATTGTAAAATATAAGCTTCCCTATCAACTGTCCACTATCAACTATCAACTATCAACTATCAACTGTCCACTATCAACTATCAACTATCAACTATCAACTATCAACTATCAACTGTTAAACGATAGCCTACACCATGTACTGTTTCTATTATATTCCCACAGCCAATTGGTTCTAATTTGCGGCGCAGTAGGCGCATTTGGGCGGCTACTACATTACTAAAAGTATCGGCACTTGCCTCCCAGATTTGATTTCTAATTTGGTCGCTAGTGATAATTTGGTTGGGATGTTTCATTAAATATTCTAGCAACTGGAATTCTTTAGTAGTGAGTGTAATATCTTGTTTTTCGTCATTTTTACGCTCAAAATAAACCGTGCGAGTGCCGTAGTCTAGAGTTATGTTGCCTACCTGTAATTGTGGGGGTTGAATTTGAGGCGATCGCCGCTGCAATGCCCTCAACCTCGCCAGCAATTCTGCCATACCAAATGGCTTAACTAAATAATCATCTGCCCCTGCGTCGAGTCCGGTTACTTTATCTTCCATGCGGTCTTTTGCTGTTAGCATTAAGACGGGTAGCGGATTGTTTTTGCTTCGCAATCGACGCAGTAATTCTAAGCCGGATATTCCTGGCAATAACCAATCAAAAATAGCGACTGTATACTGCGTCCACTGGTTTTCTAGAAAGTTCCAAGCTTCATTCCCATTCATTACCCAGTCAACGATATATTTTTCCCGTTCTAAGGTTCGCTTAATAGCCTTACCTAAATCTGGTTCATCTTCGACTAGCAGCAGGCGCATAATACTATTTTAGATTTGAGATTTGAGATTGTAGATTTGAGAAACCGGGTTTCTGCGTCAACTATGATTGTGAAAAACGATTGTAGATAGAAACCCGGTTTCTGAGCCATTTGAGAAACCGGGTTTCTGCGTAGGCTCTGATTGTGAAAAACGATTGTAGATAGAAACCCGGTTTCTGCGAGAGAGTTTCCCTACTTTACTTATTGAAAGAAAAACGACCGTTAACTTTTTCTCCGCCAATATCTGCGGTGATTTTAACTTGATATTGACCAGATGCTTTTTCCGGAAGCAAAACAGCATAATGTTTGCCTTCTGCATCGTATTTCATCTCTAAATTTTTCTGGTTTCCATCAGGTAACTGAACTTGGGCGGTTACTTGAGCGTTAGGAACTGTTTCGTGAGCTTCGCCTTTTAGTAAATAAAAATCTAAATGGGTTCCGCTGTCTTCTTTTTCAGGTACAAACTCTAAATGATAAGTACCTGTTTCAACTACTTGACCGCCTTTTTTAGGTTTGGAATGGTCTGATTTTGTAGCAGTTTCTGTTTTAGTTGCTGCTGGGGTAGCTGCTGGAGTTGCTGCTACTGGGGTGTTGGTTGAAGTTGTGGTGGGCGCGTTGCTACTGCAAGCTGATAAGAATAAGAAAGTAACGATAATTAGCAGGTTTGATTTGAGCGATTGCATCATTTTATCTCCTTATGTAGGCTGAAAACTTCAATTTTGTGTTGCTCTTCGATAGCAGGTTCAGCAGTCACTCGCTTCGGCACTAAAAACTTCCCAACCTTGGCATACAATGCCGGTAATACGATTAATGTCAATGCCGTGGAAGTAAACAATCCTCCCAACACAACAATCGATAGCGGTTGCAATATTTCCTTCCCAGCGCCGCTTTCTACTACTAAGGGAGCTAAACCTAAAGCTGAGGTAAAAGCGGTCATTAAAATAGCATTCAATCTTTCCAAAGAACCTTTAACAATTGCATCTTTAAACGGCATTCCTTCGGCAAACTTTGTATTGTAATTATCTACCAATAACAACCCGTTGCGAGTGGCGACGCCAAACAGCGTTACAAAGCCAACTAAGGAAGCGACAGAAATAATTTTTCCCGTCAAAGCTACTGCGATGACTCCTCCAACTAATGCCAGAGGTAAGTTAATCATAATCATCGCCGTAGAAGGAATTGATTTGACAGAAATGTACATAATTACCGTAATCGCGATACAGGCGATCGCGCTATAAATCAAAAGATTTTGCGTCGCCCGTTCTTGCGCCTCAAATTGCCCCGCATACTGGATATAGTACCCAGCAGGAATTTCTACTTGCTGCTTGACCTTTTCTCGAATTTCATTCACAAGCGATCGCAAATCTCTGCCGCTAGCATTCGCCGAAACCACAATCAAACGGGAAACATTTTCTCGGTTAATAGTATTCGGCCCTGTACCGTTGTCAATCGCGGCAACTTGTGATAAAGGAATTTTATTGCCATCATGAGTATCAACTAATAAATTGCGAATCGTATCTAAGTTTTGACGCGCATCGGGTTTTAACCAAACAATTAAATCGAAAGTTTGTTGTTTTTCCAATACTTGAGAAACTACTCTTCCGTTGAGAGCAGTTTCGATAATTTCGGATAAATTTCCCACGGTTAAACCGTATCGAGAAGCCGCCAATCGGTTAAACTTAATTTGGATTTGTTCTACCGGGACTTGAGGTTCGAGTTGTAAATCGACAATGCCATCAACGGTTTTCATTATTTCATTTATTTGACTTCCCAGAGAGCGAAGTTGGTCTAATTCAGAACCAAAAATTTTGATAGCGATCGCACTCCGCACGCCAGACAATACTTCATCCATTCGGTGCGAGATAAAACCGCCAATATTCGGTGCAACTCCTGGTAATTTATTAAACTCCTCCCGCAGCTTTTCAATCGTTTTTTCCCGCTCTTTCATCGCACTTTCACTTAACTCAATATCCAAATGTGCCAAATTCACCCCCGCTGCATCTCCATCACCAGGCGCGCGTCCAGATCGCAACTGTACGTAAGGAAATCTAGGGTCATCTTTAAGCGCCGCTTGCAGTGCTTCTCCCGCTGCATTTGTTGCTTCTAAAGATACACCCGGATAAAGCATTAAAGTATTAACTAAAGTTTGCTCCTGAAACTCTGGTAAAAACACCCGACCAAACGCAGGAACTATCACAGATGCCGCTACTAAACTTGCAGCAGCTACAACTAAAATAACTCCAGAAAACCTCATGGAAGACTTTAACAAAGGATAATAAAGTCGCTTAAAAAATCTTGCCACCCAAGGTTCTTTTTCTGGCAAGTGACCGTGGGGTAATAAAATTGCACATAAAGCCGGAGTCACAGTCAATGCGGTGATACTAGAAGCAATTACTGCTGCCATATATCCCAATCCCATTGGGATAAAAATACTACCTTCAACACCCGTTAAAGCAAAGACTGGAGAAAAGACAACAATAGTAATAATTGTGGCTCCAAATACTGAATCTCGCACTTCCTGACAGCCATCAAATACTACATCTAAAACCGGGCGCGGATGGGTAGAGTATTTATTTTCTCGCAAACAACGGTAGACATTTTCCGCATCTACAATCGCATCATCAACTGCCGATCCAATAGCGACGGCTAACCCTCCCAAAGTCATCGTATTTAAACCTTGTCCTACCCAATTGAGCAGCAACACTCCCACAAGTAAAGATAAAGGCAGCGCGGTTAAACAAATCGCCAAATTGCGCCAATTCATTAAAAACGGAATTAAAATCAAGGCGACGATAATGCTACCTTCAAATAAAGCTTCTCTAACATTTTCAATCGAAGAATCGATATAGTTTTCTTGCCGGAAAGTTGGAGTAACTTTAATATCTTTAGGTAAGCCTGCTTTCACTTCTTCCATTGCTGCTTCGATGGCGCGAGTGACGGTGGGAGTGTCAGCAAAAGGCTGTTTATTAATCATCACGATAACAGCTTTTTGACCGTTAAAACTTCCATCTCCTCGTTTAATCGCGCCACCAATTTGAACATCAGCAACATCGGAGATTTTTACCGGCGTACCATTGCGTGCAGCGATCGCTGATTGTTGCAATTCTTCGATCGATTCAATTCTGCCAATTCCACGAATTAACTTTTCTCGATCTGGAGTTATTAAATATCCACCTGAAGCATTGACATTTGACGCTTTTGCTGCTTCTAAAACCTCTTCTAAGGTGATATTAAAAGCTTGCAGTTTTTGAGGATCGACTAATACTTGATACTGACGAATATCGCCGCCATAGGCTACAACTTGACTCACGCCAGGAACGGCTAAGATGCGGTTTGTAACTTGCCAATCAACAATCCGGCGCACTTCCATTAAAGAAGTATTTTCTGATGTGAAAGCATATTGTAATACGGTGCCAATTGGCGAACTGGTAGGGGAAATTTGCGGTGTTTCTACTCCTTCTGGAAGTTTAGTTTGAGCTTGCTGCAATCTTTCGGTTATTAACTGACGCGCTTGATAAATATCGGTTCCCCAGTTAAAGATAACCTTGACAACCGAAATTCCCGATGCACTAGAAGAGCGTACTGCTGTTACTCCAGGAGTGCCATTAATCGAACTTTCTATCGGTAAAGTTACCAAAGATTCGACTTCTTCCGGAGCAAGTCCAGGGGATTCGGTTTGAATTTCTACTTGGGGAGGTGCAAAGGTGGGAAACACATCTAGGGGCATTTGGATAATGGTGCGAAATATCCAAATGGTGAGGATAATGGTAGCGAATATAACTAGCCAGCGACGCGCGATCGCCCACTTAATAATGGCACTAAGCATGGTAATTTTAGATTTGAGATTTTAGATTTTAGATTGACGATCTTGATGTTCGCCTCCTATAGGTTGTAATTCATAGGTAGGAATGTCGGGTTCGATATAAGCGATCGCAACTTTATTTTGCTTAGTTTTACGACTCGCCCAAACAGTACCTGCCCAAAATGTGCCAGATGCGATCGCACCCCCAATTGCTATCAATGACCACCAAGGTAAAGCATTTTGGATAGAAGATTTTACTTCTTTCTCCCCAGTTTCTCCGCTCTTATGCTCCCCTGTTTTACTACCACCCCGTAAAGATTGGGCATAAAGTTGAGTGGCGCGCTGGGTAACAATTAAATCTCCCTCAAATAATCCAGTTTTAACTTCAACCATATCCCCAGAAGTTTGACCCAAATTTAATTCAACGGGTTGATAAGCATTGCCATTTTGAAGATAAACAAGTTTTTTACCATTGGCATCAATAATTGCTGAGTTAGGGATCGCTAAAATTGCATTGTTTGTCGTATCTGTTAAAACTTCTAATTCGGCAAACATCCCCGGTTTTAGCACTCCGCTAGCATTTTCCAATTCCGCTTTTACCGGCACAACTCGCGTTTCTCCTTCTACAACCGAACCAATAACGGTTACTTTTCCGCTAAAGGTTTGGTTGGGTAAGCTAGCAACCTTAACGCTGACTTGTTGACCATTTTTGATTTTGCCTAAATCTTTTTCATAAATATTCGCAGTGGCAAAAACTCGACTGTCATTGACAATCGTCATTAACTTGCCGCCTGCATCTTCAAATGATTGACCTAAACTCACTTCTCGATCCGCGACTTTGCCAGAAATAGGCGCGGTGATGGTTACCATTCCTTTATTATTGGCGCGGGTTCCTAATTGTTGCAGTCGAGTTTGATAAGTCTCGTTACTTAAATCTATCCGAGATTTTGCCACTTGAACCGCAGAATTAGCGCGTTTTAATTCCGCTTCTGCTGCTAAAACTTCTCGCCGACTCAGCGCTTTTGTTAATAAAGCTTTTGCTTCTGCCAATTTAGTTTCTGATTCCCGCAAATCTCGCCAAGGTAAATCGACTTCAGCGCGTTTCACTTCCGTTTCAGCTTGGATAACTTCTGGGCGTCCAACTGCCTTCGCTAAAGATGCTTTTGCTGCTGCTAAATGCGCCCCAGATTCTAGCATTTGCCTGCGCGGTAACGCTCCTTGGGCGACTAATTCTCGATCTCGATCGTACTGTTCCTGAGCAACGGCTAATTCTGTTTTAGCTCTGGCGATTTCTGCTTCCGAGATTCTTAGCTGACGCTGATAGTTTTCTTGAGCAACTTTTAAAACAGCTTTTTGATTTACTAGCTCTCGATCTCGGTCATATTGTTTTTGAGCGGCTGCAAGTTGGCTGCTTGCTTGTGCTATTTCTGAAGCGGCGATCGCTTGCTGACGTGTGTAGCTTTCTTGAGCGAGTTTTAAGTTAGCTTGTGCCTGTTGTAAAGATGCGATCGCTTCTGCCCTTTTCTCTGCGGAATTAACCCGCAATTCCACCAACTCCGGTGCAGCAATAACCGCAATTATTTGACCCGCTTTGACATTAGCACCCGGTTCTACCAATAACTCAACAATTTTCCCCGGAATCGGTGCAGTAACTTCGACCTTTTGACTCGGAAGCGTTTCAATTTGTCCGGTAGTTTTAATCCCAATAGCGAGTTGCTGACGAGTCACAGGAGCAACTTTAATCCCCAATCTTTGAGCGGTTTCGCTATCAACCTGAATAGAATTAGAAACCTGTGTAGTTTCTCCGCCACTATGAAATTCATCTCCATGCCCAGCGTGAGCTAAAACAGCACTGGGAGCAGCCAGCAAAACCAGACTCAGCAGTGTAGAAGAAACACAACTGAGCGCCGCCGGAGATGGGTAACCATAAGATTTGCTCGTCATTGGTTAAAAGCCTCAGAGAAGCGCTTATCCTTACAGTGTTTCACAGAGAAATGAAATTAGGATGAAATTGGCAAAAAAGTTATCCCCCAATCGGGCGATCTATTTAGGTGAAGTCTAAGCTGAGCAACTAACTTTATGCTAAAAGTGTTCCAGCATACAATGAGTAGATAAATAACTATGAAAGCTTTTAGCGACAAAAATCTCACCCCCCAACCTATGGGAGACGCTCGCATAAAAAAACCCATCCTGCGACGCGGTGCTTCTGGTTCAGCAGTCTTAGAACTGCAAAAACTCTTAATTCACTGGGAGGTTTTATCCACATCTCCGAATGGTTTATTTGACAAAAAAGTTGAGGCTGCTGTTAAAGCATTCCAGCACCGAGTTTTCCTCAAAGAAGATGGCATTGTAGATCCGCTCACTTGGCAGGCACTCTACACAGGAGTACCTCTAAATATGCCAATTTTACAGCACGGAAGTCAGGGTGAAGCTGTTATAACATTGCAGACAGTATTAAAGAGTGTTAGCTTTTTTAAAGGTGAAATTAACGGTAAATTTGGTTTAGATACCGATGCTGCTGTGCGATCTTTTCAGAAGCGCTACGGACTTGTACCAGATGGAATTGTTGGCGCTTATACTTGGTTGGCTTTGAGTAAAGTTCCGCATTAATAATTGGTAATTGGTAATTGCTAATTGCTAATTGGTAATTGGTAATTGGTAATTGCTAATTGCTAATTGGTCATGTGGGCGTTGAATAGCCCATAATAAAAAAACCTCGCAGAGTTGTTGCGTAGGGACACGGCATCAGATATTTCTCGGAAAAACAGATAAAGTTAATAATGCCGTGTCCCGGCTTCTAATTATGGGTAATCGATAGGACATGATATCAGATCGTCTCCGCTTGCATCGGCATCGCGCGGGGGCGGGTTTATCAATACAATTCGTTTGGCATCAAAAGTAACTGGTAAAACCCGCCCCTACAACACCATTTACCATTACTAGCGGACTGAATATTATTACTAGAATTGTAGGGTTGGCGGGATCGAATCTCAAGCCCCCCTTGGCAAGGGGGGTTGGGGGGGATCGAATCTCAAGCCCCCCTTGGCAAGGGGGGTTGGCGGGATCGAATCTCAAGCCCCCCTTGGCAAGGGGGGTTGGGGGGGATCGATCCGTAAATAATGATTTATCTCAAAATCAATACATAGCTAATTACCCGATACAGGTAATGTAAACCAAAAAGTTGCTCCAGCACCAGGGCTGCTATTGACACCAATTTCGCCACTGTGAGCGATAATAATTTGACGGCACAAATATAAACCCAAACCAATGCTAGTTGAGCGTCGATTGTGGGAACCTCGCACGTAAATTTCAAACAGATGATCGCAGGTTTCTTGACTCATGCCAACGCCATTATCTTGCAGCGTAATCCGAATTAGCGAATTGGTAATAGGTAATTGGTCATTGGTAATGGGTGAGTTGCGGCTCAAATTCTCCCCTACTTCCTTGTCTTCCTTGTCTTGCTTTTCCCCTACTACACTCTCAACGGTGGCGCTGATTGTGAGGCAAAGTCCGGGTGGATTATGGTTTAAAGCATTGGCAATCAGGTTCTCAAAAACTCGCCATAGTTGGTTCGGATCGGCATTAATAATTGGTAAATCATTGGGTACTAAATTGGTCAGATTGGCTTGATTTTTGGCTAACAATGGCTCTAATTCTGCCAAGATGGATAAAATTAGCTGGCTTAGCTGTATTGGTTCGCGGTGCAGCACAATCCCGTGGATTTCGCTTGAGTGTACTTCTAGCAACGAGTTAATTAGATAGAGTTGGCGATCGCTACTTTGTACCATGCGTTCTAAAATCGAGCGAGATACGGGAATTGCTAATTGTTCGTTGCCATTATTTAACAAGTTTTTTAACACCATTAACCAACCCATTACGGGGGTTCGCAAGTCGTGAGTCACCGCATGTAAAAATAAATCTTTGATTTGGTTTAATTCTTGCAGTTCTTGCATTTTTTGTTCGAGTTGCGCCGTGCGTTCTTGCACTTGCCGTTCTAAGTTTGTATTGAGTGCTTGAACTTGTTGATAGAGTTCCGCTTGCTGGATTGCGATCGCTACCTGAGTTGCCAGTTGTTGTAACAAGTCTATTTCAAAAGATTGCCAGTGACGCGGTGCCGAACATTGGTGCGCTGCTAACACTCCAAACGCTTCATCCCCCAGCATAATCGGCACCACTAAACCGGCTTTGATGTGATATTGCTGATAAAATTTCGCAAAAAATGGCGGTACTTCTATAGTAGAAGTATCATCTATTACTCGAACGCAATTTTGCTGAAATAATCTTTGAGTAGCGGCAATTTCTGTTCTATTTTCAATCCGCCATCCTCGCATCGAAGGCCATTGTAAGTCTACAGATTCGGCGACAACTTTAGCAGTTCCTGTGGGAGTTCCCTGGTAGATGTAAACGCGATCCGCGTGCAAAAATTGCCGCACTTCTGCCACGGTGGTGTTAAGAATTTGGTCGAGATTGAGACTGCGACGAATGCGGAGGGCAATTTGAGCTAATAAGCGATCGCGTTCTGCTGCTAGTTTAATCTGTTCTTGATCTCGGATGCGATCTGTGATATCGGTGACCACCAGTAAAATGCATTCTCGACCGCCTAAAACAATCCGTTCTGCCGAGTACAAACCCACCATTATTTCCCCCGACTTTTTGCGGAATTGAAATTCAAAGTTGCGAATTGCCCCCTGAGTTTGCAACATTTGAATCGAGCGCCAGCGGTCTTCTAAATTAACCCAAAGATTTAATTCCAGCGCAGTACGACCGATAACTTCGGCACGTTCATAACCGCTAATTGATGAGAAATTGTCGTTGATATCGATCAGGCGTCCTTCTGGGAAACTAGCAATTGCGATCGCGCTAGGACTAGATCTAAAAGCTTTAGAAAACTTTTCCTCTGATTCGCGCAATGCGGCTTCTGTTCGCTGGCGTTCGTGCGCTTCAATTGCTAAAGAAACTAAATCGGCAATCGAACCAGCAAAATTTTCTTCCTCCAATGCCCAATGACGCCCCGGTTCCACTTGTTCGTGACAGACAACGCCCACCATTTGACCTTCTAACCAAATCGGCGCATCTAACATCGATCTCAACCCCAAACGAGTTAGATAATTTTGGGAAAATTCTTTGGTTCTCGGATCGGTATGAGCATCGTCGGCGGCAATAGTTCGCTCTGTTTCTAATGCTTGAAAATAATTTGGATAAGTATCTGCTGCCAATTCTAACCCTTGAGAATGACGATTGGTGCTGCGTTCGTAAAGGTCAAGGCAGACTAATTTTAAAGCTGAATTATCATATCTATCTGCAATCTGCAATTTGAAATTATTGTATAACCAAACGCTGACGCGCTCAACTTCTAGAGTTTGAGCGGCAGCTTCGGTAATTTCTCGAATCGCTGCCTTCAAATCCCCTCGATTCAGGGTTTTACGCCTTGCCAGTGTCATCAGAATTTTATTTTGGCGGCGCAGGCGTTGTGCGCTTTCCCGTAAAGCAATTTCTGCCTGCTTGCGTGAGGTAATTTCTTGGGACATTACCATTCCGGCTAAAATTTCCCCTTTATCGTTTTTGACTGGCAGAGTATGCAAACTAAAAACGCGATTGTCATATTGCACTTCAAAAGCATTTGTTTCCCCTGCAAGTGCTGCGCGATAATATGGCTCGATGATGTGGCAAATTTGGGCAGACCATACTTGCCAAATTGTCTTACCTTCTAATAATTCTTTGGAAACACCGATCGCTGCCAATCCTGCACCTTCAGCGATGCAGTAACGCAAATCCCGATCGAACAAGAAAACGCCACCGTTGGGAAAGTTTTTAGCGAGGGTGCGGTATAAATCTTCGCTTTCAAGCATAATTAATTAATCCTCCAAAATTGGCTCTTCTCCATTTTTTTCAGCCGATCTATCTTCCTGGATACCACGGCTTCGCTAAACTGGGAATGGAGCGCGTGCATCGCGCCCTCAAGTTAAAGTGGCGAATAGCAGGAAAGAGCGATCGCATGAACAAATCCGGCAAACAAACCAGCAAACAGCACCCCATCGCCAGAGGCAAAGCAAATCTAGGCGCGATTGCAGCCACTTGGCTGATCCTCCAAGGAATGCTAGCAGCTTCCCCAGCCTTAGCCAATTCTCCCCCGGCGCAACCATCCCTCACCTATGGCGAACTCCTAGAGAAAATCCAATCCCGTGAAGTTAGCAACGTCGAAATTGACCCAACTCAGCAGGTAGTAAGAGTCAAGTTAAAGACTCCCGTTCAAGGCAAATCTGAAGTAGTTGTACCGATATTTTTGCAAAATCCAGAACTAATTGAAACACTGCGGAAAAATAAAATTCCGTTTTCGGTACAACCAACTACCGATAACAGTGCTGCCTTGGGATTTGTCGTCAACCTGCTATTAATTATGGTATTAATCGCAGGGTTGCTGATGATTTTGCGTCGTTCGGCGAATGTTTCCAACCAAGCGATGAACTTTGGCAAATCTCGCGCCCGCTTTCAAATGGAAGCCAAAACCGGCGTTAAATTTGATGACGTAGCAGGGATTGAAGAAGCTAAAGAAGAACTCGGTGAAATTGTCACCTTTCTCAAACAGCCAGAAAAATTTAGCGCCATCGGTGCCCGCATTCCCAAAGGTGTTTTATTAATTGGCCCGCCGGGAACTGGTAAAACTTTATTAGCGAAAGCGATCGCAGGCGAAGCAGCCGTGCCTTTCTTCAGTATTTCCGGTAGCGAATTCGTCGAAATGTTCGTCGGCGTCGGCGCATCCAGAGTGCGAGATTTATTCAAAAAAGCCAAAGAAAACGCCCCCTGTTTGGTATTCATTGATGAAATCGACGCCGTAGGCCGTCAGCGCGGCGCTGGCATCGGCGGCGGCAACGACGAACGCGAACAAACCCTCAACCAATTACTCACAGAAATGGACGGGTTTGAAGGCAATAGCGGTATTATTATCATCGCCGCTACGAACCGTCCCGATGTATTGGATGCGGCTTTATTACGACCGGGAAGATTTGACCGTCAAATCTTAGTCGATGCCCCCGACTTTAAAGGCCGCTTAGAGATTCTAAACGTCCACTCCCGCAACAAAAAACTCGACCCGGAAATATCTTTAGAAACCATCGCCCGTCGCACTCCTGGATTTACCGGCGCTGACTTGGCAAACTTGCTCAACGAAGCGGCAATTTTAACTGCCAGAAGGCGCAAAGAAGCCATCACCATCGACGAAATTAATGATGCCGTTGACCGCGTTGTTGCCGGGATGGAAGGCACGCCTTTAGTAGATAGCAAGAGCAAGCGATTGATCGCCTACCATGAAGTAGGACACGCCATTATCGGCACCTTACTGAAAGACCACGACCCAGTGCAAAAAGTAACCTTAATTCCACGAGGACAAGCGCGGGGATTGACTTGGTTTACGCCCAATGAAGAACAGGGATTAATTTCACGCGCTCAAATTTTGGCCTTAATTACTAGCATTTTGGGAGGACGCGCCGCCGAAGAAGTAATCTTTGGCGATGCAGAAATTACCACAGGTGCTGGTAATGACTTGGAAAAAATATCATCCTTGGCGCGGCAAATGGTAACCCGCTTTGGCATGTCTGACTTAGGGCCATTGTCCTTAGAAAATCAGTCGGGCGAAGTATTTCTAGGACGCGATTTTGTGGCGCGAAACGAGTACTCGGAAGAAATAGCCGCGCGGATTGATTCCCAAGTTCATACGATTATCCAGCATTGTTACGAACAAGCCAAGCAAATTATTCAGGAAAACCGCACCTTAATAGATCGCCTGGTAGAAATTCTGGTCGAACAAGAAACAATTGAGGGAGATAAATTCCGTCAAATAGTTGCCGAACACGTACCACTACCAGAGCAACAATTGGCATCGAATTTTTAAGCTGTAGGGGCACGGCAGCTGAAATAGGACTTACGCGCCGAGGCCAGAAACCCGGTTTCTTCGTAGATCTCTAGTTTCCAAACCAAAGATTTTTCACAGAAACCCGGTTTCTTCGTCGAGGCCAGAAACCGGGTTTCTTCGTAGATCTCTAGTTTCCAAACCAAAGATTTTTCACAGAAACCCGGTTTCTTCGTCGAGGCCAGAAACCGGGTTTCTTCGTAGATCTCTAGTTTCCAAACCAAAGATTTTTGATAGAAACCCGGTTTCTTTGCGTATGTCCGATAAAATTTATTTCATACCAAATCCGGGGGTTCTAAACCCCCTTTATTTTATAGCCCGCGAAGGCGGGCTTTGTTTCTGTAGCCGCGACTTTAGTCGTTCGGCATCAAAGGGGCGATCGCAGCGGATTTGGTATCATGTCCGGTAGCATCGGTAGCGTCAGCCGGGGCGGGTTTAAAAAATTTCTCGCGCTCTTCCAACATGGCTGGTAAAACCCGCCCCTACAGCATCAAAAATTATACGCTACCTTTGCTAGCGGACATCATATCAAACCATCCGCCACCGCTTTACAGATGCTTGCAATTCCACAGATAACCATTCATCATACTGAGGATAAACAGGTAAGCGAGGCATTAATTTCCACCCAGCAGGCTGTAGAATTTCTTCTAATCTTTGATACTCAGGATGGGGATAATCGGGATTGACTTCATCTTTTGGCCCAATTCCGCCTAAATCTCTCGCCCCTGCTGCTAAACAAGCTAATAACCAATGCTCATCTTGTACTAAGTTAGGCGGAATTTGGATTGTAATATCCGCAGGCAGAATTTGACGGGCAGTGGCGACGATTTCCGGTAATTGAAGCAAATCAAAACCTGGTGCATCCCAAATCTGCCGCTCGCCTGGACTATAAGGTTGTAAAATAACTTCTTGAATATGTCCCCAGCGTTGGTGAATTTTTGCTATTGCTTCTAAACTTTCCCAGCAATCTGGCTGTGTTTCTCCAATTCCCAACAGCACTCCAGTAGTAAAAGGTATGCGTAATTCTCCCGCCCATTCTAACTGTTGCAATCTGACTTCTGGTAACTTACTCGGTGCGTGGCGATGAACGGTTTGCAAAAGTTTGGGCGTTAATTGTTCTAACATTAGCCCCATTGATACATTAACCTGTTTCAACTGAGCCATTTCTGTATAACTTAATGGCCCTGCATTTGTATGGGGCAAAAATCCGATTGATAGTGCTAATTTACACAGATCGTAGATGCGTTGGAACCAGAGCGATCGCATCGCCGACCGCGGATGCACCTCGCCGCTGAGGATTAATATCTCGCAAATTCCCCGATTTTGAAGCGATTTCAGAATTTGCTCTGCCTCTGATAGCGCCAGCCAAGGACTTTGACCCGGTTCGGTGCGAAAGTTACAATAATCACATTGATTAAAGCATTCATAAGTGGGTACAACGGTATAAGCCGAACTGTAAGTGATAACCCGATCGTTAGAAGAGGACATAAACTAGCAAAATAATGCAACCTACCAAAAGTGTAACCATCTTCGTAGATTTTAGATGGCGAAACAGGTTGATAAAGTTAACTCCAGAATCCCGGTTTCTTGGAGAAACCGGGATTCTCAAACAGGACTATTTTCACTTGATTTACCTACCTGCACTTACAGCACAAGTTCTGGCATGTTTGAACATCGCTCTTACTCCCAAAATACAAAATATAATCATGCACCCTGATGAATCTCGGTTTATCCCTCAACTCACCAGATGTTTTTCTCCACCCTGATTCCACCGTTTCTTGGCATAGATATTTTTGACGTGGGTTTTGACCGTGTTAAGACTAATATGCAACTGGGCAGCAATTTCTTGATAGCTATAATCCTGGCGCAGTAAAGACCAGATTTCCATTTCTCGGTCGGTAAACTGGTATTTTTGCTGCTCGAATTGCAATTCTTCTTGCAGAATTTCGTTGCGGTTTTCCAAGAATACCAAGATATATTGGGCGCGTCCCGTTCCTCTGGAATCGCCAGTGAAATCCGAGTTTAGCCAACTCGCCCGGACGCGAATTGTTTGCTCTCCAGCAGCAAGACACTCTAAAACCACGGTTTGATCGCTAGCATTGCCGTTTTTGATTAATTTATGGCAGATTTCAGAAACTGCTTCTGGCATACCTGCCCAAGTGCGATCGCTCTGTGCTAAAGTTTGACACAGTTCCAAGGCTAGTCGATTCACGTAGACTGGTTTAATGTTGCGGGAAATCACCATCAAACCTTCGCGTAACGACTCAGCCAGAATCTGCCAAGACCAATCTAACGTGGCGGGCTTGGGTTGGGAAACTTCTTCGTTGGCTAAGCGCCGATCCCACCTTGAATTTAAAATCCGTGTATTTTCTGAGGCAATAGGCAGTGCGTGGACTGTCATCTGTATAATCCCTTAACTCCTGATGCCATCTTCTTGTAGGCTTTAGTGAAGTCGCAATGAGCAACCTGTAACCCTCACCAATTAAGTGAAGTCAAACCCCATCAGTAGAAACAGGGTGAATCGCCCTGAAGTAGGGTGAAGTTTTTTGTAGAAATCAGCTTTTGCAGTTGTTACTGCGAAATAATAAATCTCAGGCTACGCGATCGCCACCAAGAAGCCAAGTCCGAACCTGGCTCAATCCCAAGCAACGTTGATGTAGAGAGCGACCATTTGAGTGCAATTGCGCTCCAATTAGAGTAAAAATTGGATTTGGCGACCGATTCTTTGAATAGAGCGACCCCAAACTAGCAAAATCGAGGGTGTGAATCGGTTTATCTTTTACAACATCCTCTGCATCTATATTCCAACGAGCGATCGCTAAACGCCTCACCCGTTTGGGTAGTTCTTTAGACCATCACCGGAAAATCCCATGAACCCAAGCAGCTTAAACCAGTGGTTTTCCCCCGAAGAACAGCGTAAATACGTCTCAAAGCTAACGGGGCGCAATGGTTTAACTCGTCGTCGGGCGGAGTATTTTGTCAAGTTGTGGGCGTATTTACAGCTGAAGCAGCAAAATGAGATGGGGCAGCGTTTGGTGCAACCGCTGACGGAACTTTCCCCACTCACCGGGGCGATTCCCTGTACCCATCGCGAGGCGGCAGAATTATTTTACTCGCACAAAGACCGGGGGAGCGATCGCGCTGCCGGAATGATGATCGACCAGTTGGCGTCCCTCGGTTTAATCAAAAAAAAATTTGACGGCAGCACAATTTGCATTCAAATCCGTCATCTACCAGAACTCACCCCACCACCCCAACCCTCTCAACCGATACAGGTGAAAACCGATGCTTTCAATCCCCGCACCGATGCCGTCCCCGCCGCCAATCTAATTGTTCGCAACTACAGCTGGTTGAATCCAGAAGGGACGCCTACCCACAGAATTGCTAGATTGCTGCGGGGTTGGGCGCAACAGTATTTAAGCGGGATGCGGGTGCTGCGTCGTTGCGACAATGAAAATGTAGTGGGATTTTACATGCTGTATCCCACCGCCAGGGAATCCGAGGAAAGGTTTTTTCTGCCGCCCAGCAAAAGCCTGTACGTGACAGTCAACATTGAAACCGATCCGATGGCACTTGCAACACCAGGCGATCGCGATTGTACCGTTGCCTTTGTCCGCTCTTGGACGGTTGATGCTCCTTTCCTGCAAAAAGACTACCTAACTCAATTTGTCCAGGACGTGCAGCAGACACTTTCCCGGATGCAGCATGAATTTCCCAACCTCTGCGACCTCTATGCTATGGTGTTCCATCCCGAACACGACGAACTGCGAATAGCTTTGGGCTTCCAAAAAACCGTTGAAGATACCCAGCTACCCCTCAGCTGGATCTATCAACCAGTAGATCGATTTTTAGCCTTGGATGTCCCTCAAGCACTGGCGAACTTTCAACCATCTCTGCCTGAAGAATTGTGAACCGTGCAGCGCCTATAAGCTGCGCTAATACCACCGATAAATACTACCAATCAAAAATAAATGCAACAGATATTTACAAAACTAAATAAGTGCTTTAATCTAGAGACATCGGAAGGCAAAACCGACCGAGAACCTTGAAAAATCAATCATTCCAGCAATCATACACTCATGACCACCACCCTACAGAGTCGCCAAAGCGCGAACGCTTGGGATCGGTTCTGCGAGTGGATCACCAGCACCGACAACCGCCTATATGTAGGCTGGTTCGGCGTACTGATGATTCCTACCCTGCTAACCGCAACCATCTGCTACATCATCGGCTTCGTAGCAGCTCCCCCAGTAGACATCGACGGCATCCGCGAACCCGTAGCTGGTTCCTTGCTGTACGGAAACAACATCATCTCTGGTGCTGTTGTACCTTCTTCTAACGCCATCGGTCTTCACTTCTACCCAATTTGGGAAGCAGCTTCTCTCGATGAGTGGCTGTACAACGGTGGCCCATACCAGCTGGTAATTTTCCACTTCTTGATCGGTGTATTCTGCTACATGGGTCGTCAGTGGGAATTGTCCTACCGCTTAGGTATGCGTCCTTGGATCTGCGTAGCATACAGCGCGCCAGTATCCGCAGCTACAGCTGTATTTTTGATCTATCCTCTGGGCCAAGGCAGCTTCTCTGATGGTATGCCTTTGGGTATCAGCGGTACCTTCAACTTCATGATCGTGTTCCAAGCTGAGCACAACATCCTGATGCACCCCTTCCACATGTTAGGTGTGGCTGGTGTATTCGGCGGTTCTTTGTTCTCCGCAATGCACGGTTCTCTCGTAACCAGCTCGCTGGTACGTGAAACCACCGAAGTTGAATCGCAAAACTACGGTTACAAATTCGGTCAAGAAGAAGAAACCTACAACATCGTTGCAGCTCACGGCTACTTCGGTCGTTTGATCTTCCAATACGCTTCTTTTAACAACAGCCGTTCGTTGCACTTCTTCTTGGGTGCATGGCCGGTAATCGGTATCTGGTTCACCGCTTTAGGTGTGTCCACGATGGCGTTTAACCTCAACGGTTTCAACTTTAACAACTCGGTGATCGACTCTCAAGGTCGCGTCATCAACACCTGGGCTGACATCATCAACCGCGCTAACCTGGGTATGGAAGTAATGCACGAGCGTAACGCTCACAACTTCCCCCTCGACTTAGCTGCTGGCGAATCTGCTCCCGTTGCTTTAACTGCTCCAGTTATCAATGGCTAAGGTCTAGGTTGCTAGAAGTTTAAAAAAGCGCTCTCCTTATGGGGGGCGCTTTTTGTTTTGGATCTGAGAAACCGGGTTTCTGGCGGCGATCGCTGATTCCAAGTCAAAGATTTCTCCTAGAAACCCGGTTTCGTTGCGTGTTTTTGCGGGTTTTTTAGCGACGCTCTGAGAAACCGGGTTTTTGGGTGCGATCGCGAGTTGTTAACGATTTTTCCGAGAAACCCGGTTTCTTTGCGTTTGTTTGAGAAATAGTGACGTGGATCGGGCTGTTGCTATATCATATTCCTAACCAAAAGCGCAAGGCTTCTGGGGGATTAGCTGAAACTTGCTTGGATAGGTAGTAGGACAATCCGCTTGGGATCGGCTTCGTAAAACTATCTATCAATCATTTAGGGTGTAGTTTTATGAATCCAACCTCTAAAGCCGCTCAATTGGACATTGCTGTTGAACGGTTTGAAAAAGCGATTGAGCATTATAAAAAAGCAATCGACGAGATTGAAGCAGCAGACAAGGCTAAAAATCTATCAGACGATCATATTTTAGTATTAATACATGCTCGCAATTGGGCTGAAGAAGCAAAACAGGAAGCCATCAAAGTAGCTAAGAAAAACAAACACCGCAACAACAATAACCTGAATCAAAAAATCCAAAAAATCGGACAATTAGAGCAAGAATTCAAAAAATTAAATGACAGTTTTACTCACGAAAAAACAGATTTAATTATAAAAACAGTTCGATTGTTGGAATTAAAAAAATATCAGGAAAAAGATTGGTGGTGATTGCTTGAGCCGATTACACCTCTACATTGGAGCGATCGCTTTGACTGGGTGTGGAGGTTATTATCTATTTTCTTGCTGGGCTTTTCCGTTAGCCTTCTGATAGATAGTTCCACACGGCTTTTGATTGCGGGGCCAGATCAATTGGGACTCGCCACAGTTATATTTCAGAGCATGATAACGCTGATAACAACTAACGCGGCATTAACAAAATCAGGGCAGGAAGCAATTCAACGCTTTCTTACTAGCATAAAGATTAAAAATAATTTGTGGGATGAATTTATTTTTTTAATGTCATTATTGTTCTTCGGATCTATGGCTGTCTTTTGGTTTTCGTTGCCCAGTTTTTGGGCTGATAGATACACAAATATTGGGGATAATGCTTATTATTGCGATCGAATAAATAAATCAGACATAGATGATAAATTTAAGGTAGACGCCAAGGGCGAAGTAGAAAAACCAAATGATTGCAATCCTAAATTAGCTATTGCTGAAAAATACTACCAAGGAGCCATAAAACTTAATCCAGATCGACCAAAAACTTACTATAAGTTAGGAAAGATTCAGGAAGACATTCAAAACTATACAGAAGCTATAACTCAATACAAAATTGCTGCAAAAGGCGGTCAAATTGAGGCTTATGACAGCCTAATACGCTTTTATATTAAAGGAAAAGATAAAGATTATCTTCAAGCCGAGCGATGGCTCGAAAAATGTCTGAAGTTGGCTAAAGGCAAAGAGCATAAACATTGCTCTGCCGACATAGAATTAATACTCTCATACCTTCGCGATGAAAAGTACGACGACGCTGCTCACTGGCTAAGTCAAATGACTGAATATTGGAATGTAGAGTCAGATATCAATGATTCAAAAGCACAAAGTTTCGGCTTAACAAAAAAGCAATACAGAAAAAAACAGTATGACATACTCACCTACTTGGGTTGGGCGTTGATGAAACAAGAAAGCTATAAAGATGCTGAGTTTCAACTGCAAAAAGCGATTAAAAAGGAAACCGACAAGCCACTAGCTCATTGCTTATTAGCAGAAGTCAGAGAAAAACTAAATAACAAGAAAGGTGCCAAAAAGGAGTGGCAAGAATGTATTAGATGGGGCGATGAATACGATAGGTATGTGGGTCGTCACATTCGTTTAGCTAAGAAACGTGCAGCAAAAAACTCTGTCGAGTGACTCGTATGCGGCTTTGAAAGTAATTTAGATGAATATGTCTGTATTAGCTTGAGATGTAAACGATTAAAACCTCTACCGAATCAGTTATGAAACAAAAAGCTTATATTCTGGTTATATTACCCTTACCCTTAACGTTGACAATTATAGACAGCGATATGCTGTTAAAAACAGAAGATGATCGCTACTGCACTGATAAAGATCGAATGGCTGAAGTGACGGCTGTCAACGGGGAAGCAAAATACCAAAGGCATAGGGAAAGAAATTGGACTCCCTTACCAAAGAAGCCAGAGGAATTTACAAAAATTTATTTCTTAAAAGGCGATTTAGTCAAAGTTCACAAGGGTTCAATTACAATCAAATGTATGTCGAAATCAAGGGAAAAGAAAATCAACGCTGGTGAGACGTGGGCGCCACTAAATGACTGCTCAAAGAAATCGAAACCAGATGAGTGATGTTGCTGCATAAGCGTAAAGCAAGTTCTACAAACCGCTGTCAACAATAGTGTTTGGGAATAGTAAACAGGCGATCTATTATTTGGAGATGAATGCGCTAGTTTATAGCTAAGATCAAAGTAATAACAGAAAATTTATGGCGAACTAATATTATTAATAAACTTAATTAAATTAACCAAAATGATTGCTGAATTAGAACGAGTTGTTTTAACCACCGACTTACCCGAATATAGTTTAAGAACGGGCGATATTGGCACTGTGGTTTTAGTACATCAGGAAGGTTTGGGATATGAAGTAGAATTTATGACACTCACAGGTCAAACTGTTGCAATTATTTCCTTATTCAGTTCTCAAGTGCGCCCCATCGGTGACAGAGAAATTGCCCAAGCGCGGGTTCTCACATAATAATTAATTTGTTTTCGCAAGGGTGAGACGCCAACGAGAAACCGGGTTTTTCCAAAAAACCCGGTTTCTGTGCGAAAGTTATAGCTAAAATAAAAGCACTCTCCTTGTGGAGAGGCTTTTTACTTGGCAATTTTTAGCAGGGGGCGCAAATTTATGCTCCAAACAAAAAAACAACTCACTCTGGAAGAATTTCTGGCGCTACCAGAAGGCGATGTGACTTACGAATTGGTGGATGGTGAGGTAATACCAAAAATGTCACCCAAATTTTTTCATTCAAGACTGACAAAGGCACTACTGAGACTTTTGGAAGACTGGGGTGAGGATAAGGGCGAAGTCGGGATAGAATGGGCTGTTGTATTGACGCGCCAAGGAAAAAGCTGGGTTCCTACACCAGAACTTTTATACATTTCTCATCAGCGGTTAGCACCTGATTGGATGGAAAATGAAGCTTGTCCGGTGCCGCCAGAATTAGTTATCGAAATTATTTCACCGGGACAAACTTTTGGGCAATTAGCTGCTAAAGCGAGGGATTATTTGGATGCGGGTGTGTTGCGAGTTTGGGTGGTGGATAGTCAAGCGAGAAGCATTACGGTTTTTTATCCAGATGCGCCACCGCAGACTTATATGGGAGATACGCTATTAGTTGATTCTCTGTTTGAGGGTTTGGAAATTACGGCAGAGCAGGTTTTTCAATTGGCAAGAATACCAGGTTGAAGCAACTGGGTTAGAACTTACGCAAGGGCGTTCCTATCATCTTTGTTTCTTGGTGCTTTAGCGTAGCGTCGGGTGTGCATATCGCTTGTTGCAAGTCGAAGATTTTCCCTAAAAACCCGGTTGCTTGGCGTCAGTCATGGCAAGGATAACTTGGGTTAGAATCGACTGACATCATCTCGGTTAGAATAGAAACATTTCTGCGGCTAGTCAGTCATTACATAAAAACGAAGGTGGGAACGATGAACAAAGTTAAGTTGCTGTTGCTTGCTTGCTCTTGGATCTTGGGCGCTATGCTGATTTTGGCAGATTCTGCATCTGCTGCCGCGATACGCCTGACGGCACGCTGCGCGATCGCACGCCCACTAACAGTCGAACTTTTATCGACGCCAGCTATCCAAACTATCCCAAATGGCAAAAACCATGCCGAAAATTCCCTCGCGATGTTAACCGCCAAAGATGAAATTAATTCTATCCATCAATCTGGTTGCGGTTGTGCTAACTGCCAAAAGGGTTTCGAGCAACTGCAAGGACGCCTTCCCCAACCCAATTTTTAGATTTTGGATTTTAGATTTTAGATTTAATATCATGTCCGGTAGTAGGGGCGGGTTTTACCACCAATTAAGTATAACTAGGAGATATGCAAGTTAAACCCGCCCCGTCGGTGCGATTCCCTTCTCGTTCCAGTGGGAACGAGAATAATTTTATTTAATTTTTAATTTATTCAGCAGTCGCACAATTCTGACAGAACGATCGGCAACTTCGGGGCGCGTCAAAATTCCTTGCTCGGGGCTAAACAGCAGCGTTAAGATAAATAAGAGGGAAACCACTAACACAATCGCTGCCCCTGATGGCACGTTTAAGTAATAGCTAATATACATCCCCGTCACGCTACTAATAATACCAATAACTGCCCCCAATCCCATCATTTGATGCAGTTCTTTAACTAATAAATAAGCCGTAATTGCGGGACCGATTAGTAGCGAAACAACCAAAACTACTCCCACTGCTTGCATACTCGCAATGATGGTAAGGGTAATGGCAGAAATTAGCCCGATATGAATTAAACTTACGGGCAATCCTATTGCTTGAGCGCCTAGCGGATCGAACGTGTAAAACAATAATTCTTTATAAAATAACTTGACAAAAATTAAGACGCATATGGTGATACTGAAAGTGCGCCCCACATCCGCCGCCGTGACTTCTAATATATCCCCAAACAGAAAACTATGTAAGTCTAGTTTGCTTTTGAGCAAGGTTATTAGCATAATTCCTAATGCTAAAAATCCTGAAAAAACCAACGCCATTGCTACATCGACTTTGATCCGCGATTGGGAATCAATCCAAGCGATGACGAGAGTACTGATGATGCCTGATACAAACGCTCCTACGAAAATATCCAGGCGGAAAAAGAAAGCGATCGCAAGTCCCGGTAAAACTGCATGAGCGATCGCATCTCCCAATAAACTCATGCGCTGTACGATCAAATATGTGCCAACTACTGCACACAAAATACCCAACATAATTGACGTCACAATTGCGTGACGCATAAATTCAAATGTTAAAGGTTCAAGTAAAAAATTTATCATTTGGTAATGGGTAATTGGTAATGGGTAATTGGTAATTGGTAATTGCTAATTCTCCTGAAGCTCACCTGCACACCTGCTACATTTCACCGCGGTGGAGGAGAATTACGCTGTCTCCATAGGCTTTTTGGATGTTGGTGGTTGTGATTACTTCGTTGCGAGAACCATTGGCGATTAATTGTTTGTTCAACAATAAAAAACGGTCGTATTTTCTAGTGGCTTCGCCTAAATCGTGACCGACTACTAACAAAATTTTACCTTGGGATTTTAGGTCTTCAAATACTTCAAAAATTATCGCTTCAGTTTTTTTATCCACGCCTACAAACGGTTCGTCAAAGAAAAATAACTCTGCTTCTTGAGCAAGCGATCGCGCTAAAAATACCCGCTGCTGCTGTCCTCCCGATAATTCTCCAATTTGACGCTCTCTTAACGACCACATCCCGACTCTTTCTAGCGCTGCTTTAACTATTTCTTTAGATTGACGACTGTGGCAGCGAAACCATCCCGTATGACGAGTCCGCGCCATCAGCACTACATTCCATACCGTTGTCGGATAGTCCCAATCAATTTGGCTGCGCTGGGGTACGTAAGCGACTTGTTTTAGCTGCTCTTTCAAAGCGCGGGAACGATACCTGATTATGCCGCTTTCTGAGGGAATTAAGCCCAGAATCGCCTTTACCATTGTACTTTTGCCCGCGCCATTCGGCCCAATGACGCCCACAATTTGCCCCGGTTCTAAGCAAAAACTCACATCTGCGATCGCTGAAATTCCCCGGTAGTTGACAGCCAGATGTTCCACCTCTAACATAAAAATCTTAGCATGATAATCGTTCTCATATTTAACCACAGAACCTCAGCCATAGGATTAAAGAAATGTTAAAAAACCAGCCAAGTAAAAGGATTGCTAGTATTGCGATCGCTATCGGGTTAGTGGGGTGCAGTGCGCCATCGAACCCAAATGCTCAGACAGAGAAGGGAAATCGCCCTTTAGTCATCGCCACCCACAGCATTTTGTGCGACTTAACCAAACAAATTGCCGCTAACACCGTTGACCTCAAATGCTTGGTTCAAGCGGGTGCTGACCCTCACGTATACCAAGCGACGCCCGAAGACCGCAAAGCGATCGAACAAGCCAAATTAATTTTATATGGTGGGTACAACTTTGAACCCAGCTTGATCAGATTAATTCAAGCGACATCGAATCCGGCACCCAAAGTTGCAGTCGATGAAATTGCCGTTCCCAACCCGGAAAAATTGGAAGAAGACGGCGGAACCGTAACCGATCCGCACGTTTGGCACAATGCCCAAAATGGGATTCAAATGGCGAAAGTTATAAGCGATCGCTTGTCACAACTACAACCCGAACAGGCAAAAATATACGCAGAAAATACCCAAAAAATTACCAGCGAACTCACCCAAATAGACACTTGGATTAAATCGCAAATTGCCACAATTCCACCAGAATCCCGCCAATTAGTTACCACCCACGATGCGTTAGGTTACTATTCCAAAGCTTATGGAATTCCGGTCATCGGGGCGCTAGAAGGAATTAGCACCGACGAAGCACCCACAGCAGCAAGAGTAAGCGCACTGGTAAAAGATATCAAAAAGGCAAAAGTTCCAACTATTTTTGCCGAAGCAACGCTCAATCCCAAGCTAATACAATCGGTGGCAAGAGAAGCGAATGTTAAAGTTTCAGAGCAAGAATTGTACGCCGATGGTTTAGGAGAAACAGGCAGCGAAGGTGAAACCTACCAGAAAATGTTAACCGCTAATACCTGCGCTATTGTAGATGGATTGGGAGGAAAGTGTACGCCGCTAAACTAAGTTGCTTAAAAATCCGGTTTCTTAAAGAAACCGGATTTTTGTAGTACAACCGCGTGAGGGAAAGCGTTATCGCTTCGACAGCAGTGTGCGGGCACCCTTAAGGATGCCACTACACAAACCAAGGTGTACCTCATCCGACTGAAATCCGGTGTAAAAATCCCGGTTTCTTTAAGAAACCGGGATTTTGAAGTAGAGGGTATGGCGAGGGTAGCTTTACCCCCCTAAATTATTGTAATATGATATTGATTCTCATTGTAATAATAGAGGCATCCATCGTGGTACATGCCAATACAACCGATTTCGTTCCGGTTACCGTTCTGACTGGCTACCTGGGAGCGGGTAAGACTACCCTGCTCAATCGCATCCTCACCTACGAACACGGAAAAAAAGTAGCCGTCATCGTCAACGAGTTTGGAGAAGTTGGGATTGATAACCAACTGATTATTAACGCCGATGAAGAAATCTTTGAAATGAATAATGGCTGCATCTGCTGCACCGTGAGGGGCGATTTGATGCGGATTATCGGGAACTTGATGAAACGGCGGAACAAGTTCGACCACCTAGTAATAGAAACTACCGGACTTGCCGATCCAGCTCCCGTGATTCAGACGTTTTTTGTCGATGAAGATATGCGGGATAAAATATCCCTGGATGCAGTAGTAACGGTAGTTGATGCCAAGCATATCTGGCAGCACTGGGATGCAGATGAAGCTCAAGAACAAATTGCCTTTGCTGATGTAATCTTGATCAATAAAACTGACTTGGTGACGCCAGAACAGTTAGAAGATCTAGAAAAGCGAATTCGGGCAATGAATGCAATGGCAAAAATCTACCGCACCCGCAACTCAGAATTAGAAATGGATGCGCTGTTGGGTGTGAAAGCATTTGACTTGAATCGCGCCTTGGAAATTGACCCGCAATTTTTGGGGGAAGATGCACACCAACACGATGAAACAGTCGGGTCGATTGCGATTGTAGAATCCGGCGCATTAGATGGGGAAAAATTAAATAATTGGCTGGGAGAACTGTTGCGAAATCAAGGGCAAGATATCTTCCGGATGAAAGGAATTCTCAACATCGCCGGAGAAAACCAGCGGTTTGTGTTCCAAGGAGTTCACATGCTGTTTGATGGCAAACCAGATCGCGACTGGAAACCAGAGGAAACTCGGAAAAACGAGTTAGTATTTATTGGCAGAAATCTGGATGAAGCCAAACTCAAAGAGGATTTTAGAGCGTGTTTGGTATAAAGGCTGGGAAAAAATTATTTGACCGACCCTGGCAAGGAACGCTCTCAGATTACGTGACGGCTGTGGCTTGGTCACCGGATGGTTTGACCTTAGCCGCAGCCTCCGGTTCGGGAGAAATTGCGCTGTGGAAGGAAGGCAATTTAACTGCGTTGCAAAATGCTCAGGAACAGTCAATCGACTGCATTGGGTTTTCGTTTGATGGGCAATATTTTGCAGCGGGGGGACAGGATGGACGGGTAAAAATTTGGCGCTTGAAATTACCAGAAGCTGAATTAATTACCACGTTAGAAAATGCACCCGCTTGGGTAGATCGTTTGGCTTGGAATCCCAGGCGAAACGAACTAGCTTTTAGTATGGGAAAATATCTCCAAGTGTGGGATGTTGAGGCAAAAGAAGTAGTGGTAACGCTGAATTTTGAAGCTTCTTCAGTTTTAGATATGGGTTGGCGTCCCAATGGGGAGAATATTGCCGTTGCTGGAAATCAAGGGATTAAGGTTTGGAATGCTTTGGACTGGGATGAAGATCCGGAATTTTTAGAAGTACCTGCTGCTAGTTTAGCGATCGCATGGTCAAATGAGGGCAAATACATCGCCTCCGCCAACTTAGATCGCACCCTCACAGTTTGGGAATGGGGCAACCCCAGTCCCTGGTTAATGCGCGGTTTTCCAGGTAAATTACACAATTTATCTTGGTCAAATATCAATACGCAATTAGGAGTTCCCCTGCTAGCTTCATCCTGTGCCGATAGCGTTGTAGTGTGGGAAAAAGACGCAGATGAAACAATAGGTTGGGATGGTCGTATATTAGAAGGACATGTGGGTATTGTGTGCGCGATCGCATTCCAACCCGGAAGCTTTCTCCTCGCCTCCGCCGCCGATGATGGTTTTGTTGGTTTGTGGCAAAAAGCCAAACAAATCGCTCAAACTCTCACCGGCGCACCAGACGGATTTTCGTGCATTGCTTGGCACCCCCAAGGACATCAACTCGCCGCCGGAGGACAAAATGGAGAATTAATCGTTTGGTCACAAAGTACAACTGGCAAAGGATTTAGCAGTCGCTAATCGCAATTAAAAAGAAAACATTCTAGCTAATAACGCAAGTTGCTAATTGCTAATTGCTAATAGTTAATTGCTAATTGCTAATATAGGATTTTTACTGACATTAGCCATTAGCTGCTATGTATGAGATAACTAGCAACTTGATTGACTAGCCTATATCATCTCCGTTTGCATCTGAATTACTGCGCGTATGGGCAATTAGCAATTAGCAATTAGCAATTAGCAATTAGCAATTAGTAAGAAAGCTAATCATTCCGATGCAACCGGATTTGATCTAACGACAATATTGACATTAACGCAAAGGTTTTCTATGTGAATGGGTTGGCAAATATCTAGTGGGTTAATCTGCCCATATAGCGTTTGAATTTTGTTATGTAAGTTTTGCGTTAGTTTTTCGACCAAAGCGTCAATATACGCGGTTGGGTTATCGTCATTTTCAGCGATCGCAGATGGTTGGGGTTTTTCTGCGATCGCTTCCCAGTCTAAGTGCAACGCCACGCAAATTTCTTCAAAGTTGAGGCGCGATATGCGATCGCCTCGCAGAAACGCTTGAACTGTCGAGCGAGCAAGTCCTACTTTATCAGCTAAATCTTGCTGGCGATGAAATAAACGTTCGACAGCCAGCTTAACGCTTTCGATTCGATCTGGAGCCACTCTAATTCCTGCTTTTTTACCCATAAAAATTCACCAATCTACCTGTTTTTTGTGGTAATTTCTCAAATGAGAATGAAAGTAAGAGACTCTCACCTGACGAGATTCCTGCTTCACTTCACCATCCATAACGGAGCGCTGTAAGAGCGTGAAAGCATCTAAATCTTCCCAATCGTACTTGGTTTTTAATAGCTGCCGCAGTTGATCTTCCTCTGCAATGGTTAGAAAACCCGTCCTTAAACTTTGTTGAACGATTTCGCGAATTGAACTCATAGCACGTGGTAGTCTTCACCTGGTTGGTTATTAGGATGCTCGTGGCCTGCCTCCCATGTCTTACAGAATGCCATAATCATTTTGGGAAACAGACTCACTATTTGACTCACCTTTGATTCACTCGTTGACTCACCGTTCGTTTAAAGGCTTTTGGCACCTTGGCTAAACCTTAGTTTCTTGCAAATAGCTCAACTTGAAAGCCTAGATTTTTCGTCAACAAACCCAGTTTTTGCAGGCTTGTTAATAATGGTGCAAGATCTGAGTTTGGGATATGCTGGATTCGGTTTCCCTTTATCTCAACCCAACTTACGGAGGGTAAAACCTATGGTAGCATTGCACCAAGAAGGTGACATCATTGCGGAACGGTATCGCATTCTCGACACTTTAGGGCAAGGTAGTTGCGGTATCACCTACAAAGCCGAAGATTTACAAAGTCAACAGCAAGTGGCGGTGAAAGCTCTTTCCCTCAGCCACCTGCAAGACTGGAAACAGCTAGATTTGTTTGAACGAGAAGCCCAAATTCTCCAACAATTAAATCACCCAGCCATTCCCCACTATCTGGATTACTTTCAGGTAGATACAAGGGAAGAAAAGGCATTTTATATTGTTCAACAGCTTGTTGAAGGCAAGTCTTTAGCAACAATGGTGCAGGAAATGGGCTGGCGCACCAATGAAAGTGGAGTGCGACTAATTGCGATTCAAGTATTGGAAATACTGGTTTACCTGCAATCGCTAAAACCACCTGTCGTTCACAGAGATATCAAGCCGCAAAATCTGATCTGTGGTGAAAACGGCAAGATTTTTTTGGTAGATTTTGGGGCAGTTGCCGATGCCTATTGCAGCACTGTTGGTAAGGGTAGTACGATTGTTGGCACTTATGGTTATATGGCTCCAGAACAGTTTCAAGGGCAAGCTGTTCCAGCGACTGATTTGTATGGTTTAGCGGCAACTGTATTATTTCTACTAACGCACCGAAATCCTGCTGATTTGCCATTGGAAAGGTTGAAAATTAGCTTTCGCTCCCGCATCCAGGTTTCTGAGGGGTTGGCTGACTGGTTAGAGAAGATGCTCGAACCGGATGTAAAAGAACGATTTTCATCAGCAGAAGAAGCGCTGAAAGTATTACAGGGGCGGAAGGTTGGTGTTAGAGAAAGCAGTAAGGAAACGCTACACCAGCCAGGAGATATCATTGCTAAACGGTATCGTATTTTAGACACCTTGGGAGAAGGTGGAATTGGCATCAGTTATCTAGCAGAAGACTTACAAACTGGGCAGCGAGTGGCACTGAAAGCCGTATTGCTGCAACGGATGGATGACTCAAAAATCATAGAACTGTTTGAACGGGAAGCCCGAATTTTAGCTCAACTAAATCATCCAAATATTCCTCGCTATTTAGATTACTTTCAAGAAGGAAAGCGTCGCCGCCGTTGCTTCTACCTGGCTCAACAACTAGCAAGAGGACAATCTTTAGCCACGCTGATAGAAAAGGGATGGCAGCCGGATGAAGCAGAAGTGAGACGCATTGCCAGTAAAATTTTAGAAATTCTGGTGTATTTGCAGCAACTGACACCACCAGTAATTCACCGGGATATTAAACCCCATAATATTATTCGCCGTTCTGATGGTCAGGTATTTCTAGTAGATTTTGGCGCAGTGCAGGATGTTTACCACAATACTTTAACAGGTGGCAGCACGGTTGTAGGTACTTATGGTTATATGGCTCCAGAACAATTTCGGGGTCAGGCTGTTTTGGCGACTGATTTATATGGACTGGGAGCAACGCTAATTTTTCTATTAACTCGGAAAGCTCCTGTTGATTTACCACAACGCAAACTCAAAATTGATTTCCGCTCTCACATGCAGATTAATCAACAATTTTCGGACTGGTTAGAGCGGATGATAGAGCCGATGGCAGAAGACAGATTTTTGTCAGCTAGGGAAGCCTTGACTTGCTTTCAAACTAAAAAAACTCAAACGATTTCTGCTGAAACAACTAGGCCAAAAACTCCAGGGCGTGCCATAAAATTTAATCGGTCATTAATTGTGGCTGCGTGTTTGGTTACACTAAGCATCCTGATAGGAGCAAGCATGACTTTGATCCTGAACCAACTGCCTAGTGCCTTCGCGTTATTACAGGATAAGGTTAGCCAAAAACAAGACAATCGAACTTTCCCCAGCCTAGTAAAATCTAGCTTGCCATTCCCGGTAGCCTCTTGGGACTTTAACGAGTGCGGCGGTGCTGGTCAATCTTTACTTGCTAGTCAATTAGTTAATACAGCTAACGGAACGACTGTGAGGAATGTTACCTGCGGGAAGGGTAAATTTAGATATGCAGCTTGGTTTAACGGTGTCGATTCTTTAATTGAAATTCCAGACCAACCTAGCTTCAATTTTACTAATCAGATGAGCGTTAGCGCTTGGGTGAATCCCTCACGCCTGTCAGGATTGCAAACCATTGTGAATAAGTGGTATGCAATGGACTCGTATATGCTCGTGATTGACAATGGTAATTATATATTCGTAGTAGCGTTTCCTGGCGGCGAGTGGGGGACTCCTATCAAAGTCTCAGCACCTGCTACCCTTGGTTTTTGGACACACTTAGCTGGGGTTTTTGATGGTCAGAAACTATTACTTTACGTTAACGGTCAACTAGCAGCTACGACGGTAGCTAGGGGAACGTTACAAGCCTCCGATCGTCCTATCTCTATCGGCAATCATCCTAGCTGGAATGCGTTCCAGGGTGGTATCGATCAAGTGCGACTTTATAACGTGGCTTTAGATGCTCAACAGATACAGCAATTGTCATCTGCACCTTAGCGAATGGAAATATCTTGCCAATCAGAAGGATTTGAATAAATTGCTAAAGCTTGGAAAATTTCTCGCAGATTGCGCCCTGCATATCCTACTGCAAGGGGCGATCGCTTTCTCAACAGCCCGTGTATTTGCAACAGATGGGACTCTAAGTTACTTTCGCTTCTAAACTCCCTCTGGAGGCTCTGCACCAGCCGTGCTAGCACCTGGTAGGCTGAACGGTCATCCGGGTTAGAAGGCGCGTTAGGCTTCACCAGAGAATGGTTTCTGAATACTTGAAAATGCTCGATGTTTTGGGTTTCCAATACGGCGTCAATTTCATCGAGAACTTGTTCGATTAATTCCTCGGTTACATATTTCATCACCAAGGGTTGGAGAGCATAAAGCACCCGATCGGCTGGGGTGACTTTTTCCAGTAGCGATCGCCTCTCCAATGAAGCCAATGCTTCCACGATCGAAGAAGCGGCGGGAGGCACGTGCAAGTTGGCTTGTAACCTCGACAAAGAAACTGGTTCGCGCTCAATTGTTAGCCAATATAGTAACTCTTTTTCTAATTCTGAGAGGCGATTAACTTGTTGCTGGAGTAGGGTACGCAAGCGATCGCCTAACACCAAAGTACTCTGACTGAGGAACTCGACAACATTGCCGTCGAACACTTCCTGTATCATCGTTGTAATCACTTTTAAGGCTAGGGGATTACCGCCGTAAAGCGCAATTAATTCTGTCAATCCTGGTTCAGAATCAGAATAACCTTTAGCCCTAAAAATCTCGATTGCTTCCTGGGGTGGCAAACCTCGTAATTGCAGCGATCGCACGGGCAAGTTTTCCCCTTGTAATAACGCAATTTCTTGGGGTTTTTCCCGACTGGTTAGCACGATACAACTTTGGTGGCGATCGCTGCTGACGCGCCGCCATAATTCCCCATAGCCCTCATATCCTTCGCGACAGCGTCCAACCCCAGGACGAGACTTACTTTTGTCGCTGGCAAAAATTACCTCGGCTTCATCTAATACGATCAAACACCGCCGCTGTCGCAAATACTCGATCAGTTGGGATATTCCCCGATCGATTTCCCCAGGTGAAACAGCAACTTGAGATGAAGATAAAACAGAAAGCAAGCTGCCCAAAAGCGATTCAATTGATTGGGCAACTTTTAAAGAGCGCCAAATTAAAACCTCAAATTGCTCTTGAATTTGGTCGGCTAGCATCACGGCTAAAGTCGTTTTGCCAATGCCGCCCAAACCCAACAAAGCTATTACTTTACAACGGTCTTGCAAAATCCATTCCACCAGTTGATTCAGCTCGGCTGTACGTCCGTAAAAACTATCTAATTCCGGCGCTTCTCCCCAATCTTCTAATACCGTTGGTTCTGATTCAGGTACTAATTTAGTATCGGCAATTTCTAACCAATTGCCGATCCCAACAGCCGCACAAATAGCGATAAAATTATCGCGCTGAATAGGTTTACCCAGCCAAAAACGACGCAATGTCGCTCTGGAGGTGTGTGCAGTCTGCCACCATGTGGCGGTGCAGGTTTTTGTCCAACCTTGTCTGCGTCTGGCTCGATCAACAATTTCCATTCCCGTCGCCGACGCTCTAAGAGAATCTGTCGCGAACATGTTTACCAGTCAGGGTGAGTCTTACAGACAATATACGCCCATAACAGACATCCTTGTGGATAGTAAGTAATATTTAATACTAAATGAACTACCCGCCCGTTAGTTCCTAGCGCTCGTGACAGCATCACCTTTGCTGTAGCTTCGGTGCTTGTGGAGATGGGAGCGGCTAAAATTTTCAGGACTTACGCACGACGATCCTAGAAACCGGGTTTCTGCGTGGATCTTGAGTTTCTTGCGCGACGATTTCTCATAGAAACCCGGTTTCTTTGCGTAAGTCCTGATTTTGTTTCGTTCTCAATGCGGAATTGAGCGATCGCTGAGTGAAGTAACTTGATATTAGATGCTGGGAGCGATCGCTAACATTACCATGCCAAACAAAAAAGAAAACCCTGGCTGTGGATGTGCTAATATTCCAATTTCATTTCTCATAGTTTTGTTAGGTCTTGGTTATTGGGGCTTTACCAATCTAGATCGACTAAATATCGGCAAACTTTTACCTGAAAGCATCAGTAAATTTCTGCCTATTAATCAACAACAACCGGCGCCAAATTTTACTCCTGCACCCCAGCCTCCCGTAGCAGCTGCTAATGATGCTCCTCCACAAGTAATTCCCACTAAAACACCAACAACCAAACCACAAACTTCACCTTCACCTGTCACCCCTGCTCCCTCGGCATCACCTAAAACTGAAACACCAAAAACCAAACCACAAGCTTTACCTTTACCTGTCACCCCCTCTCCCTCAGCATCACCTCAAACGCCTTGGGAGCAAAAACAAATCAGGGGAATATACTTAAGTCGCTATCAAGTGACAAATAATGCTAGCGAACAAACAATTCGCGAACGAGTTCGTTACTATCGCCAACAAGGCATAAATACAATTATTCATGGCGTTTGGGGTAATGGCTGCACGATGTATCACAGCGAGGTGATGCAGCAAACATTCGGATTCAAAAGTTGCCCCAACCAATTTCAAGAGCAATGGTTAGATTGGCTGATTGATGAGGCGCACAAGCAAGGAATGCAAGTACACGCCTATTTTGAGAAAGGAATTAAAATCGATAAAAATAGCCCGATTTTTGACCTAGCAATTGCTAAAAAATGGGTGGTGCCGGGAGTTGATAGAACCTACCCTGGGATCGAGCATTACGTACTAGATGTCGAGATTCCAGAAGTTGCCGCTCTATTCAGAAAAATCTCAGTCGAGTTCGTCAAAAAATATCCCAAGATCGGTGCAGTGCAGTGGGATGATTATCTGGGATACCATGCTGAATTACCCGGAAAAGTCGATCGGACTACTCATTTAACTAATTTTGTGCGACAAATGAGAGCGGACATCAAAAAAGTGAATCCCAGCGTTAGCTTCGATCTTTGCCATCACAATCCTTATTGGGGTAAGCGTTATTTTGCTGCTGATTGGGCAAATTGGGGTGTTGACCGAGCTTTCATTCAGATTTATAACGATGCTAATTTTAAGCAAGAGCTAGAGTATGCCGTCAATTATCAGGGGGTTGCCATTTCCGATCAACAGTTAAATCGCTTACCAGAACTGATTGCCAATCCCAAAATTCAGAGTATTTTAGTGTTTCCTTCCGATGGCAAACCAGAACAGACTGCTGCTGCGGTCAAAAAGCTTATTTCTTCAACTAAGTAATAACTCAAGTTGCTAGCAAGGACGTTGCTAACGACTAATTGCTAATTGCTAATATAGAATTTTTACTAGGATTAGCCATTAGCCATTAGCCATTAGCCATTAGCCATTAGCCATTAGCTATAATCCCTAGCCCCTAGTCCCTTCTTTGGTCAATTGCTGTCAGTGCATCCAGACTGCGCTAGGGTAGGGATGGAGATAATTTTTTTGGCTCGCCGTGTTACCTTCTAAACGCCCCGTTGTATTGTTGAGTGCTGCTTTGCTGCTAACCTCCCTGACTGCTTGCGCCAACAGTCCAAATAGCAAAAATTTGGAGCAGTCTTTAGCAGCAGATCCTCAGTTGCAAGAAAACCCCGTTACCATCGGTCAACCAGTAACCGATACCAATCCTCAGCAGAATCAACCACCAGTTGAACTACCAACTGATTTTCCCTCAGAAATTCCCCGCTATCCTAATGCGACGTTAAAGGAAGTGACTCAACAGGATTCTTCCCCATTAACCCGCTGGGCTAGCGGCGATCCTACTAATATCGTGCAAAGTTTTTATCAAAAGGAATTTCAAAATAACAATTGGCAAATTGTCAGCCAACCCACTGCTGAAGATAGTTCTTTGGTAGCGCGTCAAAACGATTTACAAGTGACAGTAAATATTCGACCCGCGCCAACTAATGTCGCCACCCCTGCACCCAATCAAACTCCTGCAACAACGGAATTTACTATTACCTATAACCGCAACAGTAGCGCGACAGCGACTGCAAGCCCTACACCTTCGCCGTCTCCAGAGGTTGCTACAACAAATCCCACTCCATCACCCGAAACAGTCCCTTCTACTAATACTGAAGCGCAAGTTTTTGCCGATATTAATAATGCACCAAAAGAGCTGCGTTCATACATTACCGATTTGGCACAATTGGGGGTATTAACTCCTAACCCAGCAGCAAAAACTAATACTTCTACTACTGGTAGCGAATTTGCACCCAATAACCTGATCAGTCGCCGCGATTATGCCAGTTGGTTAGTTGCTACCAATAATCGCATGTTTGCCAACAATCCGGCGAAACAAATTCGCTTGGCAAATTCATCTTCTCAACCGGCATTTCAAGATGTGCCTCCCACTCACCCCGACTTTGGTGCAATTCAAGGATTGGCTGAAGCGGGTTTAATTCCCAGTCCTTTATCGGGAGATAGTACCGCAGTATTGTTTCGTCCTGGCGCACCTTTGACGCGGGAACAAATGATGCTTTGGAAAGTACCTTTAGATACTCGCCAATCTTTACCCAATGCTTCAGTTGATGCGGTAAAACAAACTTGGGGTTTCCAAGATGCGGGTAAAATCGATCCGAAAGCCTTAAGGGCAATTTTGGCAGATCACCAAAATGCGGATGTGTCAAATATCCGCCGAGTTTTTGGTTTTACTACTTTATTTCAACCTAAAAGACCAGTTACCCGCGCCGAAGCAGCAGCGACGCTTTGGTATTTTGGTACACAAGGGGAAGGAGTATCGGCTAAAGAGGCATTGCAATTGAAATCGCAGTCTAATTAACTCAACACACATCTTGCACCACTATCAACAAGCCTTCAAACCCTTGTTTCTTGACGAAAAATCTAGGCTTTCAAGCTGAGCTATTTGCAAGAAACTAAGGTTTAGCCAAGGTGCAAGATGTAAGTCAACTCAGATCTTGCACCTACCCGATAAACAGTCCTGAAATAAATTACTTGCTCAAAGCCTAAGTTAGCTAAAGCTAACTAAAATCACCGTTTTAACCCGTTTCAACGGGTTTTAGCTTTCAGCCAGAAATTTATTTCTGTTGGCTCTGGTGCAAGATGTGAGTCAACTCAGATCTTGCACCGAGGCTAAACCTTAGTTTCTTGCAAATAGCTAAATCTGAAATCCTAGATTTTTCGTAAAGAAACCCGGTTTTTCCAGGCTTGTTGAGAATGGTGCAAGATGTGAGTCAATAAACCCAGTTTGTTGGAAAAAAGCGGGTTTCTGTAGCCAAATCTACAGCGGATTGCAGCCGCGTGAGGGAAAGCGTTATCGCTTCGTTTGTGTAGCGGCAGCATTAATGCTGCCGCTACACAAACAAAGGTGTACCTCATGCGCCTGCAATCCGCTATAAGCCTTAAGGTAGTTGCTAGTTTACTATAGTTGTATTACTAATGGTTTATTAACCAATCTACTATGAAAATACTAGCAATGCCAACCCGGAGATGGCTATTCTTTATTCTATTTTGCGTCGCCTTTTTGCTCGCTACCTTCTTTGGAGATGTTAGCCGCGTCATTGCCCAGCAAGGAAATGCGAGACAAAAATTAGTCATGGTGACATCGGCGGATTATCCCCCCTATGAATTTAGAGATACCGCCAGCGGTAAAGGTGATATTATCGGCTTTGATGTAGATATTGCTAAATATATTACCAACCAACTCGGCTACGATTTGGAAATAAAAGATACTGATTTTAGCGGCATTATTCCCGCGTTGCAGTCGGGGCGGGCTGACTTTGCAATGGCGGGGATGACTCCTACCGAAGAACGCAAAAAAAATGTCGATTTTTCCGATATTTATTACGAAGCTAAGAATACAATTGTTACCCGCAAAGGTAGCAATCTGAAAACGCCGGAAGATTTGGCAGGAAAAAAGGTCGGCGTTCAGTTAGGATCGACGCAAGAAAAAACGGCGAAAGAATTTAAAAATGTTCAACTTGTAGCGCTGAATAAAACCGGCGATTTGGTGCAAGAAGTTAAGGCGAGGCGAATCGATGCGGCGGTGATTGAAGATACAATTGCCAGGGGATTTATCGCCAATAACCCGGATTTGCAATTTACGACAATTCCCAGTAAGCCTGAAGAAGCTGGTAGCGCGATCGCATTCCCCAAAAATTCCCGTTTAGTCAATGATTTCAACCGCGTTTTAGCGGAAATGAAACAAAGCGGCGAAATCGAAAGGTTAATCAAAAAATGGTTTGAAAATCAAGGCAAAACCGCACCCGCCACCAGTTCCAATGTCTTACCTTTCGCCAAGATAGCGCCCCGCATTCCTTTCATCCTCCAAGGCATATTAGTAACCTTACAATTTACCGCAATCTCGTTATTTTGTGGTTTCATTTGGGGAACGATTTTATCTTTGTTTAAAATCTCGTCAAATAAGTTTTTGTTTTGGTTTGGCACGGTTTACACTTCGATATTTCGCGGTACGCCCCTCTTGTTGCAAATTGCCTTAGTCTATTACGCCACGCCGCAATTAACTGGTTACAATATTCCGGCATTATTAGCTGGGGTAATTACATTTACTCTCAACTCTGGCGCATACGTTTCTGAAACCATCCGCGCCGGTATTCTGGCAATTGATAAAGGTCAGCGGGAAGCAGCTTTATCTTTGGGAATTCCCTATAGACCGATGATGGCAGATATTATCTTACCCCAGGCGTTTAAAAATATTCTGCCTGCGCTGGTGAACGAAACAATTGCATTGTTAAAAGATTCTTCTTTGGTTTCAGTGATTGGGGTGACCGATCTGTTACGTCGCGCCCAAATTGTCGGGGCAGAACAATATATCTACTTTGAACCCCTACTATTTGCTGGGGCAATTTATTATGTAATGGTCATGGTTTTAACTTGGAGTGGTTATGTTATCGAACGAAGATTACAACGCAGCAGTTAAAGTGGAAAATTTGCATAAAGACTTTGGTCAACTCAAAGTTCTGCAAGGAATTTCCACCAATATTAAACACGGGGAAGTTGTGGCAATTATCGGCCCTTCGGGTTCGGGTAAGTCAACTTTCTTGCGGTGCATGAATTTACTGGAAATGCCAACGGCGGGGAAAATTTACATTCAAGGTGCAGATATTACCGCGCCAAAAACTGATATTATGAAAGTGCGGCAAAATATCGGCATGGTGTTTCAGCATTTCCATTTGTTCCCCCACATGACGGTGTTAAAAAATGTCATGTATGCCCCAGTTAAAGTCAAGAAAGTAACAAAAGAAACAGCGCGGCGCGAAGGAATGGAACTGTTAGAAAAAGTTGGTTTATCCCAAAAAGCAAATGCTTATCCAGCGCAACTATCGGGAGGACAAAAACAACGGGTAGCGATCGCGCGCAGTCTCGCCATGAAACCGGATATTATGTTATTCGACGAACCAACCTCCGCACTCGACCCGGAAATGGTCAACGAAGTGCTAGAAGTAATGAAAGACTTGACCAAAACTGGCATTACAATGGCGATCGTCACCCACGAAATGGGGTTTGCGCGCGAAGTCGCCAATCGGATTTTATTCTTGGATCAAGGACAACTGGCGGAAGATTCTCCGCCCAGGGAATTCTTTAGCAATCCGAAATGCGATCGCGCCAAGCAATTCCTAGAAAAAATGTTGTAATTATTATGGCTGAAGTAGAAATTTACAGTGCAACCGTTTGCCCCTATGCCCATCGTACCCGACTAACGCTGCTGGAAAAAGGGGTAGACTTTCAGCTAACCGAAATTGACTTAGAAAATAAGCCAGATTGGTTTGCTGCTATCTCACCTTATGGCAAAGTTCCAGTTATTAAACACGGGAATAGCATTGTCTGGGAATCAACGATTATCAACGAATATTTGGATGAGGTTTTCCCGGAAAAACCATTGATGCCAAGAGATGCGGGGAAGAAAGCGATCGCGCGCATCTGGATTGACTTTGCCAATACTAAATTCACCCCCGCCTTCTATAAATTACTCCTCGCTCAAACCCCAGAAAATCAACAAGAATGGGCGCAAGAATTATGCAACCATCTACTATTTATGGAACGAGAAGGTATTGCCAAATTATCCAGCAATAACGTTTATTGGTTGGGTGAGTCTCTCAGTCTTGTCGATCTAGCATTTTACCCTTGGTTTGAAAGGTTGCCCGTCTTAGAACATTACCGCAGTTTTACCTTACCATCAGAATGCGTGCGACTTCAGCAATGGTGGGAAGCGATGAATGCTCTTGAATCCGTACAATCAATTAAACATCCGACAGACTTCTATATCGCCGAATACATCAATTACGCCAATAACACAGCATCCGGTATCACCGCGCAGGAAATGCGACAAAATTAAATTCGCCCCCCTATTTTCTTGCTCTTCTTGTTTGTCTCCTACCCTTCAAGAAGCCGCGATCGCATCGATCGCACCTAATACCAATTTCCCTTGATAAAGCTACACATTAATATGTGCCGATTGTAGGGGCGGGTTTTACCAACCATGTCAGCCAAAAACAAACAATTTCAATAAACCCGCCCCGACCCAAGTGTTTCGCGTTCATGGGAAAAAGGTATAATATCATATCCGATTGATTAGCCGTAATCAGAAGCCGGGACACGGCATTATTATGGTGTTTTGGGTTTTCTTTAGCCCTCTGATATTTAGTTGAGTTGGGATTGGGTGCCTGTTATGCGATCGCTTCATTTTATACTTGATTTATACTTCTTTGTCAAGGTGTAATTTCTAACTTTTATCAGGCGATCGATTTCATGTATATTGATAAAAACCAATACCCATTAAACTGATGAACCAAATTCATACCTGGAATCAAGGGCGGGTAACGATTGACTTGCGTCAACAAAGTTATGAAAAATTGCTGAGTCGCTATGGAAATGTAACCGAATTTATAGACAAACTGCAATTTTTTAATTCCAATTTATCTAAAGACCTAGACTTATACAATATCAGTGCTTATCCCGACCACGTTAATAAAGGAATTCACGTTATCGGCAGAAATGAAGATTTTGGCATATTTCCTAGCTCAAATTTAGCGCTAAAATGCTCGCAAGGAAACCTTTTCGCCGAGGATTTGAGAAAACAATTTTACCGCAGCATTCAACTCGAACGGGAATTTGAAAAAAAATTAAATCCGCTAGAAAGCAAGCTCCTGCAAATTTGTCCGGTATATTGTCATTTTCAAAGCCGCAAACCCAACGCTTATTTTAAACAAATACTATTCATGCACCGCGTCCAAAGTGGGTTAGCATTGGGCGATATTGAAACAGGATTCAGCCAAGAATTTTGTCGCGTGTTTAACATCCCAACCCTGGCAGAAATCAAATCCAAATCTAGATTTGTATTGCATTTATACTTAGATAATAAAAAGCATCGACAGCTTTTAAAGATTCAAGCAGCTTATTTATTTAAAAAATTGCTAGACAAAGGGATAAAAATTTGCAGTTTGAATCAGAAAAATATCATGCTCGACCGCGATCAAAAAACCGGAGAACATAAATATATTATTATCGATCCCTGCGAAGACTTTTTCCCACCAATCACGCCTGTTTATAATGCATTTACCAGCCAGTTGTGTGATTAAAATACAGATGGCTAATGGCTAATGGCTCATTGTTATTCTTCCTACCTCCTATGCCTTCCCAAAACTACGACAACTTGTTTAATACAATCGAAGAATTAGTGTTGCATCATTCTCCCAGCGGCGACGAGGTGCAAATCGATCGATGGTTGATGCATCGATTTGAAGCTTTGGGAGTAAAAGCTTGGTTAGATGCGGCGGGGAATGCGATCGCACACCTCCCAGGAAAAGATTCTACCAGAGCGATCGCTATCACCGCCCACAAAGACGAAATTGGCGCCATTGTCAAGACTATCGGCAACCGAGGACGGGTAGAAGTTCGCAGGTTAGGCGGCGCATTTCCCTGGGTTTATGGCGAAGGCGTTGTAGATTTATTAGGAGATAACGAAACCATCAGCGGTATTCTTTCTTTTGGTTCCCGCCACGTCTCCCACGAATCACCCCAAAAAGCGCAACAAGAAGATAAACCCCTCACTTGGGAAGATGCCTGGATAGAAACTAAATGCACCCCAGAAGAACTAGAAACCGCAGGCATTCGACCTGGAACCCGCATGGTAATCGGAAAACATCGCAAGCGACCTTTGCGATTAAAAGATTACATCGCCAGTTATACCCTTGATAATAAAGCCTCGGTGGCAATTTTATTAGCCGTTGCCGAACAAGTAAAACAACCTGCGGTGGATATCTATTTAGTAGCATCAGCAAAAGAAGAAGTCGGTGCAATTGGGGCGCTTTACTTCACCAACAATCAGCGCTTAGATGCCTTAATTGCCCTAGAAATTTGTCCCCTTTCTCAGGAATATCCCATCGAAGATGGGGAAGCGCCCGTAATTTTATCCCAAGATGGATACGGAATTTACGACGAAATCTTAAACAAACAACTGCGACGAGTAGCAGGGGAAAATAACATTCCCGTACAACTAGCAACTATTAGCGGTTTTGGCAGCGATGCTTCAATTGCGATGAAATTCGGTCACGTTTCTCGCGCCGCCTGCTTGAGTTTTCCCACCCAGAATACTCATGGATATGAAATAGCTCATTTGGGAGCGATCGCTAATTGTATCGATATCCTCTGTGCCTACTGCGAAACCGATTTTAGTTAAGGCAAGTTGCTAATTGCTAATTGCTAATTGCTAATTGCTAATATCATGTCCGTTGAATTGCCCATAATAAAAAAATCTCACCGCGTAGTTGCGTAGGGACACGGCATGAGAAGTAGGTTGCTCTTGCGACTTCATGGGTCATCTTTAGGTTGCGATCGCTCTATTGGCACGTCGTCGAGTAAACCTTCTACCCCCAGTCCGATCGATTTTGCTAGGACTTTCAGGGAAACCCCTAACTCTCGTGCTAGTGCGATCTCATTATCAAAACGCGGCACTTTTCGCCCTCCCTCCCATTGTGCGATCGTCCGGTAACTAAGATTGATGCGCCGCCCTAAGTCTTCCTGAGATAAGTTCAAGCTTTCTCTAAGTTCTTTTAAAGTCGGGTGTTGTTGATTTTGGCCTTCTGACATGGTTTTAGGTCATTGATTAGTTTCACGATCGGATTGCGATATTTCTTCTGACGTCTCGTTGATTAATCCCTCTACATCTATTCCCATAGACTTTGCCAGGACTTTGAGGGACACTCCCAACTCGCGGGCTAAAGCAACCGCGCGATCAAACCGAGGAATCGATTCTCCTCTTTCCCAATCACCGATAATCCGAATTCCTACATTCATTCGGCGACTTAACTCCGGCTGCGTTAGATTGGCTCTTTCTCGCAGTGACTTCAAAGTAGGTTGCTCGTTTGACTTCATGGCGGCAGTAAATTGCTAGCAGTTTACTGCTTGACAAAAGGTGTGACTGGCAATAAACTGCTAGTTAAAGGACACAAAAAAGGGGGCAAACTATGACAGTCAGCCCTTTCTTCAGTGTCTCATTCCATAGTTAACCCGTCAGCAGAATTTATGCACTACTGACGGATGCGAATCTGTTACTGAGGATTTTGATTATGACTCATAGTTGCAACGGCGCTACAGGTGCGTCTCGTTTCCCGTGGGCAATTGTCCGCCAATTGCCTAACATGCAGCGCATTACCGTGGCGCGACTTCGCAACCGTAGCGATGCCGAAGGGCATCTGACCGCGTTGCGGCGATTGATTCCCCAGGCTGAGTTTGTTATCGTTTTCGACTTAACTGGGCAATGATGTAGTCGCGATATGCCTCCGGCACGCTACGCGATCGCATATATAGGGGCGTGCGATCGCGTTGATTAAACCTGTTGCCAAAATGGTGCGTGGTTGAGTATGCGATCGCACTCAAGTGCGATGCCCCTTGCATTCAATGTTGTATCAACAATGACACTCATGTTTGCTGACGTTGCCGTTTGTAGTCGTAGTCTTCGTCGTAATCGATAGTACCAAAGAGGTCTAACACTTTGAGCCGCTTGCGACGCTGGATATATTCGCGCAGTGCGGTTTCGACGAGGGCATCCACGGTTGTCTGGTCATCAAGTGCCAGTGCCTCTTGCAGCAAGGCTTCGTTGATGTTGAGCGGTGTAGGCACGATTGATTCTGACCCAACGACTGAACTCAATCAATGTTATCGCACTCCACAACTCACACCAAAAAGCGATCGCCTTCCTTCAATCAAAAACAGCGATCGCACTGGGCAATAATCTAGACGCGATCGCATATATAGGGGCGTGCGATCGCCCCAAGGAGATTTTCAATCTTTTTCTGTCTCGCCTCGCGTTGGCGCGTCATCAGGAATACCCTCAATGTCCAGTCGCATCGCTAGTGCAAGGGTTTTCAAAGACACCCCCAACGCCCGCGCCAATGCGAGTGCGTTATCAAATCGCGGTACTTTCTTCCCTCCTTCCCATTCACCAATAGTCCGAAAACTCAGATTCAGTCTTCGTGCCAACTCCTCTTGAGAGATGTCTAGATTGTTCCGGAGGTTTTTCAAAGTTAAATCTTTTTCTGTCGGATCTGCGCTCATTTAACACTAAAGTATTCACACTATAGTTGACATAGCCAGCGTCTTACACTTTAGTGTGAGTAGATAGACACAAAAAAGGGCAGACAATCCGGATCGCCTTTGGAGACGCAACCAGTCGCGCCTGCCCGATCTTGTGAAGGGCGATCGCATGGAAGTGCGATCGCCCCAACTAAACACAACTAATTACCAGGATAAAACGATGACCGACATTCACAACAGCGCTCAAAGAGCGCGGCTTTTCCCGTGGGCATAATTTATAGCAACCTCGTCAATCGCCTCCTCGACGCAGGTGCAGCAGTGGTAGTGCTGAACTTACTGCCCAATTGGGTGCAAACCTCAGATCATCCGAATAACCCGATCAAAACACTTGTTCAACGGTATAGCGATCGCCCATTTTCCTTGTCCTCCCCACCTTCAGCGCTACTCCACTGAATTAGATGATAGAGTGGTGCGTTAACGAAGTGTAACGCACCCTACAAGAGCTGCGATCGCACTTCTAGCTTCGAGTCCAGTATTGCGTTGCTGGAGGAGTTCTTACCCCACATCCATTCCAACCATTTTGCCAATATTTGACCCTATTGTTGCTCAAAATTTGGATATAGCCCGTAACTGTAGTGCTACATCTTTGTGGATCGATTCGTTCAGTAGTAATATTGATTCTATTTGAACCAGCGTATGTACCGCGAATAATATGGTTGAAGGCACCATTATCGCAACTAGCTTCAACGTAGTGTCCGTTATCACGATAAAACTCAATTGGACAGTCTGGACTGCCTTGCCAGCTGCCAATCATACTGAAAGATTGTCCTAGCATTGCTGATGGTATCGTAGCAGTAGCAGCAATAGTAATTAGAGAAATGACAAATCGCTTCATAATTATCTTTCCTTGCATAATCTAGACTCAGAAAATCAGAATTGATCGTAGGGTTGGTGCGTTACACCGATCTCTACACCCCCTACAATAACTTTTTATTCAGACAAAATAACTACTTTTATTTAGGTAGATTGTAATTCTAAATCGTAGTTAATACTTCTCCTGAAAAGGATGCGTTAAACCGCAAACAAAAATACAATATTTGTTTAAGGCCAAGCGTAAAACTGAAAAGTCTTATCTTGATAGCCCAAACGCCCAAGTTGATACTCTGGCACTGAGCCGTCAGGAATATTTATCCAATCTTTATCACTAGGCTGAAACCAACGATAAACTGACACTCCATTGGGCAAGGGAGTACGGCTTACATAACATTGAAAAGTTTTGCTTTGATAACCCAATTGATACATTTTCGTGTCTGGTATCTCGTCTTTAGTTATAGTAATCCAATCTTTATCATTAGGCTGAAACCAACGATAAATGGCAACACTATTTGCAAAAGGCGTTAAAGAGCATGAAAAAGAATATTGCTTGTCCCGATAGCCCCATGAGCCAAGCTTCCAGTCTTCAATTTCACCGGCTCTAAGAGTAATCCAATCTTTATCATTAGGATTCCACCAACGATAAACAGGTACAAGTTGGTTTGTCTGTGCCAAAATAACAGGTTTTTCTATAGCACCAGTGTGATTTTGAGAAAAATATGCAGTAGCAAATAATAGATAGGAACTAATTGCAGCAATACTCACAAGCTTATTCATATTTACCTATTCCCTAAAATATATCAATCTGCGGGATTTAAAACCAGTGTTTATGAGCATTTCTAAGATACTTGCAATATCTTCTTATATGAAGTAAGGATTTAGGAAAATAAAATTGCGTTAAAGCGCAAATGAAAATGCAATCATCTGCACCAAAACAACTCATAAATTTAGATATTATTTGCTAATAGATATAAAATTTTAAGTGTTAAGATAAGTAAATTCTTCCGGACGGATTTAGATAGCGATCGCACACCTAACACTACCCTTCCCTCACTTCATCCCAATGTAAGCAAAATGGTACTCCGCAAAACATGGCAAGCAACTGGCCTTTGGCTGGGAATAGGCTGGAGTATTTTGTGGAGTGTGGTGCTGTCCGAACTGCCCCTGATGCAACAATTGGATCTGTGGCAAAGCGATCGCTTAATCCGCCTCAACCATTCCCGCACCCCACCCGCAGAAATCGTTCTAGTCACTATTACCGAAGCAGACTTAAAAACCTGGGGAATAGCCAACGAACCGACTATTTATAGCAACCTCGTCCATCGTCTGCTGGAAGCAGATGCAGCGGTGGTGGTGCTGAATTTACTGCCCAATTGGGTGCAAACCTCAGATCATCCCAATAACCCGATCAAAAAACTTGTTCAACGGCATAGCTCGCGCACTGTCCTAGTCCTCCCCACCTCCAGCGCCACCAAGCCCAACCCCACCGAATGGCGCAATTACGAATATTTCCTCCCTTCAACCGACAAAGGCGAACCCCTGTTTCCACCCCAGTCGATTCTAGGCTTTGCTGAATACGAGCCAGAAGCCAAACATCCTCAGAGTATCCGCAGTACTGCTCGTCAAGCGAGTTTATCTGGGCAATTTACCCTCACCCACAATTTAGATCGCATCCAACCCCTCGATTCAGCAGCTTTACTCACCCTGAAAAAATTTAAACGCCAGAAGCAACCCCTGCAAACCCCTCAGACGCCGATTCAAATTCATTTTTGGGGAGCAACGGGAACCTTCCCCACCCTTGAAGCTCAATCCATTTTGAGCAACAGCAGATCGTTCCCACAAGTGGGCAACAAAATCGTCCTGGTGGGATTTTCAGAGACTAATAACCCTGATGCCTTTGCGATTCGCTCTCCCTTTGGCGAACTCATGCCCGCAGTTGAATTACAAGCCAACCTGGTGGCAAGTTTGCTCGCGGGATCTTTTGATCAAATAGTTCCCATCTGGCTGCAAAAAGCCCTGATTGTATTGGGTGGTATCTTAATTAGCCAATGGATAGTCTTGGGAAAGCTTGATGTTCGTGCTAGAAAGCGATACTGGTATTGGCTGTATCCCGTCTTGGGATTGAGTGGATTTGGTCTTGTCAGCCTTGTGGTGTTTGGACAGGTTTGGATTCTACCAATTACGCTGCCCCTAGTCACCTGGACTGCAACGGGATTGTCTGTATTTATCTCATTACTCTTAGGTGTCCAAAAAGACCTGATCGACCAGCAACAGTGTGAAATCGATCGCCTGCATTCCATCGAGCAAGCGGCAGCAATCTCCCAAGCGAAAAAAATGCTCCATCGAATTGCTGCTAATATCCACGAAGGCCCGCTGCAAGAATTGAAACTGGTCATGGATCGACTAGAAATGCTTCAGTTTAATGGAGAAGCGTCAAATCTCGACCCCGTTTTAGATCGACTGGAAAGCTTAGGGCATCACCTGCGCCAACAGCTCAATCAAGCCCGCGCCATTCCCCTAGAGATCGCACCGGAATTAAAAGCGGGATTAGACATTGGCATGAGGGCAAAACTACAACAACTGGTCAACTCTGGAGAACTCACCCTTCGAGTGATTCAACAGTTGCAACCTGTGGAAGAACCGGAATCGAACAGCCTCTGGCTCGAAGCCCGCGAGGATATTTACCATTTCTTTTGTGAAGCCATTAATAACGTCATTCGCCATGCCCAACCCCCTCACGGAACTGCCACTGAAGTGCAGGTGAGCTTGTGCCAGCAAGATACTCGCTGTACCCTGACGATTGAGAACGATGGTGCCAAATTAGATCCCTCAATCTTCGAGCCTTCGACTATGCCAAAAAAGCGGGGCGGGTACGGGATGAAATTGATGAAAATTATTGCCTCGGAACTTCCCAATGGCACCTTGGAGTGCGTTGCTTTGTCAGAGGGAGGAGTGCGAGTACAACTCTCTTGGCATCAAGCGTTTAATTAGTTGAACTCGTTCAACTGTTTTTAGCCTCAATTTTCAAAGGGAGACAACGAAACCGATCGTCTCCAGACAGCAGAAAGGTTTTAGGACTAGGATCGATAAAACCAGTTCCAGTAATGCTTGGAGGCTATGCAATCTAAACCTCCTTTGTTTGTGATCCTCGAAGATCACCCAGAAGTCGCGCAGAACAACTATCTGTTTCTGCAAAAGTTAGAGCCAGAAGCAATTTGTGAGCTGGCTCAGACTCATACTGAAGTCTTAGAACGTCTAGAGTTAGAAACCCCCGATCTCGTCATCATCGATCTGTTATTTGGCACCGCGACGGGCGAACAATCCGCGCAAGCCAGCCTCGCCTTGTTGCAACAGATTTTTCAGGACTATCCGATGCTGAATATCCTGATCTATACCAGCGAGTATGGATATTTAAAGCCACTGATCAAATGGATCGGTCGCCACCAGGGAGGGTTTGTCGTCGTCAGTAAATTGGAACGACGGAAAGCGTTTTTAGAGGGAGTGAAACATGCCTTGGATGGCAAACTAGAGATTCCCAGAGAACTGCGTTACAACATCGATTTAGACGAACGAGAGATGCAAGTGCTGATCTTGTTGTGTCGGGAATCTCTCACGGATAAAGCGATCGCTCAGCGTCTGAACTTATCCTTGAAAACCATCCAAAATTGCGTCCAACGCCTCAAGGCAAAACTGAACATCGACTATCTCGATGAAAACGATACCAGCACCCGCGTTGCCCTCTGCATGGAAGGCGTTCGGCGCAAACTCATCGTGCTATAACTCAGACTGGGCTTGTATGCCCATCCCACAAATCCCAAACAATTCTTGTGGGACAACAAGATCAACGGATGGTAGGGGCACGGCATCAGTAACGAATCCCATCTACTCAAAGCTTTCCCGATGCCGTGCCCCGACAATGTGCTGTTGCGCCCAATTGAAAAACCCGATAAACCTTGTTTCCCGTAATTTCATACAATTAATACAGAGGACTTACAAGAGAAAACAGCCAATGATGCCTAATACCGTTGCCGATGTGATGACCCCCGATCCCATCTGCGTGCGGCCCGAAACGCCCCTCAACGAAGCGATTAAAATTCTTGCGGATCGTCGCATCAGCGGTTTGCCGGTAGTAGATGAAACCGGCAAACTCATCGGCATTCTCTCGGAAACAGACTTAATGTGGCAAGAATCGGGGGTTAATCCTCCAGCCTATATTATGTTCTTGGATAGCGTGATTTACTTAGAAAATCCCGCCAAGTACGAGCGAGACTTGCATAAGGCGCTGGGGCAAACAGTTAAGGAAGTGATGACTGAGCAAGTGGTAAGCGTTTCTCCAGATAAATCCTTGCGCGAAGCGGCACAAATGATGCACGCAGACGGCTATCGTCGCTTGCCGGTAATCGATGCTAGCGGTAAAGCGATCGGCATCCTTACCCGTGGAGATATTATCCGGGCAATGGCAGCGAGTCAAGAATAGGTAATCGGTAATGGATTGTGGGAAAATTACTTACTACCCAGCTGGCTGTTCACCCATGACCCATTACCAATTACCGATTACAAATGACCATTACTCCTGAGTCTGTGAAAGAATTAATTTCTTCGGAAAATTTGGGCGATCGCATACGCGGCGTCAACAACTTGCGGCAGCTAGAACCGGCGATCGCTTTTGAGTTGGTGCAAACCGCCATCAAAGATACCAACCCTCGTATCCGATATGCCGCTGTCAGCCAAATGGATACGTTAGGGAATCAAGATTTGCCAAAAGCTTATACTATATTGCGCGATCGCTTGCTCAACGACTCGGAAACCGACGTCCAAGCAGCCGCCGCAGACTGCATAGGCGCACTCAAATTAACCGACGCCTTTGAAGACTTGCGCCGCATTTATCAAACCACCACCGAATGGCTGCTTCAGCTCAGTATTATCGCCGCCTTGGGAGTATTCGGCGATCCCCGATGCTTTGACTTATTGGCAGAAGCACTCAACTCCAGCACCGATATCGTGAAAACTGCGGCGATCGGTTCTTTGGGAGAACTGGGAGATTCACGGGCAATACCTCTTTTAATCCCATACGCCACCGATCCAGATTGGCAGATCCGCCACAGAGTCGCCCAAGCACTCGGTCATCTGGGAGGCGAAGAAGCTCGCAATACTTTAGAAACTCTAGCTCAAGATCGAGTCGAGCTAGTTGCTAAAGAAGCCCAAACCTATTTAAATTCAAAGGCATAAGCATCGAGCATCGGGCACGGGGCTAGGGGCTGTTCGGTAATTTCTACCCATTAATACAGCAAAAGCATGTTATTTACAATTTCTTGAGCTGCACCAGCTCCCCTGTCTCCTGCACGCCTGCTCCCCCTCAAACAAAAAATTGTATCCGTAGTTACATCTAAATTGCCAACAACTAAATGCATAAATTTAAAGTTTAGTCAAGTAACTGCCCTACCATAACTTGATGTTTAAGTGCTTGTTTACACTAACTTTACTTTCAACAACCAATATCCCCCTGAATTTAAAGACTCGGTAAAAATCAGCAATTTTACCTCTTAGTAACTTCCCCTGGATAAATATTGTTCATATAATCAAATTGTTAGAAGATACACGCAGCAACCGAGAGATACACGGAAATCCAGGGTCTGTTAAATCGCTCGCTGCATCTACACTCAGATCTGTTAGGGGTAAAAAGCCTTGTTAATATCGCTCAAATTTCAGCAGATATAACTGAGGAATTAACAATCTCAAACGGCTGCAAAGGTATCAAGAACCATCAATTAAATTGCCTAAGTTACTAGGGGGAATCCAATGAATTTCAAGAAAGTTGCGGGTTTTGTCGGCTTAGTCGCTAGCAGCGTTCTGGCTGTTTCTACCTCTCCAGCGCAAGCTTTTAATCTGAACAGCGGCTCTAATTTAGGTACTTGTTCCGTTCTCTCAGATCCTTTCGTTGGCGCGGTTTTCGGTCAATTGATTAGTCAAGGCACCACAGGCAGCTGTACAACCGCAGATGGTTTTACCCTCACAGCTAGTGGCGGCAACCTCCAAGGCAAAAATGTCAACGGTTTTAAGGGTATAGGTGTCACCAGCGATCTCAACACTGACCCAACCCTTGCCGAGATCAACTTTGGTGAGTCTATCAGCATGACTGTCCCTGGAGCAACAGGTGGTATCCTTGGCTCGATCGATTTCTCTGCTATGTTCCAACCAGGGGTATTCTCGGATGAGGTGTTTGAAGTTGCTGAGGTTGTGGCTAGCGTATTCGGCGGCGGCACATACACCGGCACCCTGAGAATCACTGGCAATAACACCGCACTATGGAATGTGGGTGGTTTGATTGTCGATCAAGTCGTCAACGCCATCAGTCCTTCCACCCCCAACGGCGGCGGTTATTACAGCGTCTCCAATCCTTTTGCCAATCTGGCTGTGACCAATCTGCTGTTCCGACCCACCAACGGTTCTAGCTCGGCTGCTTCCTACGTTGCTTCCAATGTTGGCTTGGGTTCTCCTGCAACTTCTTACCAAAACAGTGACTTCGGTGTAGGAGGCGTGGCATTGAAATCCGTTCCCGAACCAACCACCCTTGCCGGTCTGGGTATCGTAGGCAGTTTGTTGGTAGCTTCTCGTCGTCGTAGAGCTAACGCTGCTTCCTAATTGCTGAGTTTCAAGCTGTCATCTCCCTGAATCTTGGGGTTGAAAGTCTAGTCAGACTTTTAACCCTATTTTTTTTAGCAATATTTATTATCGGCTGTTTGCAATCAAACAGCCCTTTTTATTTTGGGGCTAGCGATCGCTTTCTCGTAGCTAGAGAAAGAAAGTTTGCCCCCGAACCCAGAAATAGATCCCCTGGCGTCAAAGTGCTTATTTACACACCCTCTGCCTCTGCCTATTGCATATTTTTCTATACAGCTCAACAGTTATAACACTTATTTCTACTAACTAAGTTATTTAAAGATACTGTCAAGGCTCCGTGAATTTACATTATCAGATCTACCGAGTCATCAATTGGGTTTCTATAATCGAGACGTAAGTACATCAGCAACGTCTGAGATACCAGAGTGCAAATCAGAGACTATCAGCTCAACAATATGCATCTACCCTCAGAAGATTTGTTTGAACTAAAACACCTTTGTCCAGTTCAAATCAATTGCTGCACTCAGCGAAAAAACGACGATCTCAGACCGTTGCTTCAGGTGTCGCAAGCGCTCGATCAATGTTGGGATCGGGTTCAAAGAGGAACAATAATGAATTGCAAAAAAGTTTCGGCCTTCGTTAGTGTCATAGCTGGCAGCGCTCTTGCTCTATCAACTTCTCCAGCTCAAGCTTTTAACTTCACTACCGGCTCAAATTTAGGGAACTGCTCTGCTTTGGCGGGTCCTTTTTATTCCGGTCTTTATAATCAGCAGATCAGTAATTTCACTACACCCAGCTGTACAACTGGTGACGGTTTTACGCTGACAGCAACTGGCGGCCCTTTACAAGGGAAAATCGTCAACGATGTCATAGGTGTGGGTATCACTAAAAATGCCAATGACCCCGCTCCTGGCGAAGTTAATACTGGAGAAGAATTAAACTTACTTCTTCCCGGAACGGGTGGAATCCTCCAATCTCTCGGACTCTCTTTCATGTATCGACCCGGAGTGTTCGCAGATCGAGTCTATGAGGTGGCTGCCGCTGTTTCTGATACTAATCTGACGGGCACTCTCAGGATTACCAGCCCTACGACTGCCCTGTGGAATGTGGCGGGTTTAGGGATAGTCGATCAAATCGTCAATGCCGTTAGTGGGTCTAATCCAGATGGCGGTGGTTGGTACAATATCGTCAATCCTTTCGGCAACTCTTCCCTCAGTAGCTTGGTATTAAAACCAATCCCCGGTTCTACTACTGCTGACCCCTACAATCCAACTAACGAATGGCTCAATTCTTTTGAAAACAGTGACTTCTCCCTCGTGAGTGCAGAAGTAAAATCCTCATCGATTCCCGAACCAGGTACTCTTGCCGGTTTAGCGTTGGTGGGTGGTTTATTGGCTGCTTCTCGCCGTCGTCAAGTTAGGTAGATTTACACGATTTTCCCACTTCTTTAACTGGGATCTACCTGCAACTAGGGGCTAAAATCTTAGATTTTAACCCCTTTTTCTGGCTCGTTAGCTATGTGCCTCGATCTCAATTGCGATGGTTATTGCTGTAGTGAATTCGCGCCCCCGCCCACTGGAGTTTTTCCCGTAAAGTGTGATAATAAGAATAATTATCTCGTAAAATAATAAACTTAGCTTGATAGTTAGCCATTCGCACATCTACTCGCTGTCCGGGCCAAATAGCAGTAGCCATTACCCCATCCATCCACAGTTTAGTGTTGAGTTCGTAATCTCCCAAAGGCCAGATGCTGACAACGCTGCCGGGGGGTAAAACAATCGAACGGCTGGAGAGGCTTAAAGGGCAAATCGGAGTGACGATCATGGCTTCCATGCCGGAATGGACGATGGGGCCGCCAGCAGAAACGGTGTAGCAGGTGGAACCAGTAGGCGTTGCCACCAGCAGTCCATCTCCCTGGTACTGATCGACGATTTCACCATCGATTTCCATTTCCAGGATTGAGGTTAACATGCGGTCGGCGGCGGCGGGTTTGACGCACATTTCATTCAAGGCGAAAAAGCGATCGCTCACCGGATCGCTGTTGATGCGATCGCCCTCAAACACCGCGGCTTGCAGCATCATCCGCCGTTCCACCGCATAGCGATCTTCTTCCAAACGATCCCAAACTCGTTCTGTATCTTGAAATACCTCAAACGGTTCGGTCAAAAACCCCAAGTGTCCCCCCACGTTCACGGATAATATCGGAATACCATTGGCGGCTAAATTCCTTGCCGCTGCCAATGCCGTACCATCACCGCCCAATACCAATGCCAGATCGATCGGTTGCGTCGATGACGCTAAAAAAACCGGGTAGGGATTATCCTTTGCCCCACTCGGCCCCATTAATACGTGACAGTTACGTTTTTCCAATTGCCTAGCGCATTGTTCTGCCATGCGCTTGCTGTTGGCATCTCCCGCTTTGTGAGCAATAATAACTTGTTTGAGTTCCACTGCGTTCCTAAAATTCAGCCACCCTTGGGGCGCTTGAATCCCCACCTAAAATATTTCCTAAGTTCAAAATACCAATATAATTTCTACTTAAACGATTTGCCTTATAAAGATTTAACTAACTAGCTTTATTTCCTATTCGTCTTTTCAGTCGGGGCTAATGGCTAATGGCTAATGGCTAATGGAAAGAAAATTCTCTGATTGGCACGCTTCCCTACGAGCAATTAGCGATTAGCTATTAGCCATTAGCACTTGACAAATTTCACCATTTAAGCAGGTTAAATTGCTCCATATCTACCGTATCGCGGTTGCGATAAATTGCCAACACGATCGCTAGACCGACTGCGGCTTCAGCGGCGGCGACGGTAATCACGAATACGGTAAACACCTGTCCTTTAATTCCCAGGGGGTCTAGAAAATTAGAGAACCCCATTAAATTGAGATTGACTGCATTCAGTAGCAGTTCAATTGACATTAAAACGCGCACGGCATTACGGCTGGTAATCAAACCGTAAATTCCGATACAGAAAAGAGCAGCTGATAGTAACAAAAAGTACTGGAGTTGCATGAATCCTCTTGTTTGCAATTGTGATGGTTTGCAGCCAGCGTTGAGCGATGCAACGCTGGTAAATTGGGCTATTTATTGCGATCGCCTTTATTTAGCGTCAAGGTAGCGCGATCGCTTGCTGCGGGTACTAATTCTCTAGGACGTTCGGGCAAGGTTAAAACTTCTTGCTGTACGTTTGGTGCTTGCTGCAATACATCGGGCAAGAACTCGCGACGCGCCAAAATAATCGCTCCCACCATTGCCATCAACAACAGTACCGAAGCTAGTTCAAACGGCAATAAATAATCGCTAAAGAAATGCTTGCCAATTTGCACGATCGAACTTTCAGCCGCATTTGGGACATCGGTTGAAATCGCCCAAGGGGTTGCTAAAACCATCGTACTGAGTAACACAAACAACCCAGCACAAACCAGCGCCGTTGCACCTTTGCGAACCCAAGCATTGGGAAGTGGTTTAAAATCTTCCCGCTTGTTTACCAACATAATGGCAAACAAAATTAGCACGTTAACCGCCCCGACATAAATTAAAATCTGTGCCGCAGCGACAAAATCAGCATTGAGCAAGATATACATCCCGGCAATGCTGATAAACACACCTCCCAACAAAAAAGCCGAGTAGACGATGCTGTTAATCAGCACCACTCCCAGTGCTGCCCCTATCATCATCGCCGCCAGCAATGCAAACGAAACTATCTGAACGCCTTCTGCTAGATTCACTGCTGTTTCCTTTGGTAATTGGTAATAGGTAATGGGTAATGGGTAATTGGTAATAGGAATCTCCAATTCCCAATTACCCATTACCGATTACCATTTTTCATTTTTGCATCTGTTCGATAATTTCTTCTGGGCGCAAACCGGCGCGACGGGAACCTGCGGGTAAGTCGTGGGGTTCGACTACCCCTTTGGGTAGGTAAGCTAGTTCGCGCAACGGGGTTACCATTGGGTCGTCTGTTACTTTATACGGCAAGCGTCCCAGCGCCACGTTGTCGTAGTTTAATTCGTGGCGGTCGTAGGTGCAAATTTCGTATTCTTCTGTCATCGACAAGCAGTTAGTCGGGCAATATTCGACGCAGTTGCCGCAGAAGATACAAACTCCGAAGTCGATGCTGTAGTGTTTGAGTTGTTTCTTTTTGGTTTCTTTGTTGAATTCCCAATCGACTACGGGCAAGTTAATCGGGCAAACTCGGACGCAAACTTCGCAGGAAATGCATTTATCAAACTCGAAGTGAATTCTACCCCGGAAACGTTCTGAGGGGATGAGTTTTTCGTAGGGATATTGGACGGTAATCGGACGCCGACGCATGTGGTCAAAGGTTACCGATAATCCTTGACCGATATATTTACCGGCTTGTACGGCTTCTTTGGCGTAGTCGCCAACTTGTTTTAGAAACTTCAGCATGGTGTTCTCACTCTCTAAAGGATTTTAGATTTTAGATTTTAGATTTCAAATTTGAGTTAAATTTTCAATCTGCAATCTGAAATCTAAAGGATTTTAGATTTGATTTAGATTTTCTTCAATCTACAATCTGAAATCTGCCATCTGCAATCTGAAGGATTTTAGATTGTAGATTTCAGATTTGAGTTAGATTTTCAATCTGCAATCTGAAATCTGCAATCTGAAATTCAAATTACCCGCCGAAGGCAAAGGGAAATGCCAACTTGAGGGCGGCGGTTAATAGTAAGTTCACCAGCGAAACTGGTAAGAGGAACTTCCATCCTAAATCTAGCAACTGGTCGATGCGAACGCGGGGAACTGTCCAGCGCATGAGGATGGCGATGAAGATGAGGAAGTAAGCTTTGAGCAGGGTCATGGTGATGCCTAAAGAGGCAGTCACGATTTGTAAGTAGGGATTGGTTTCGCTGATGCCGAGTGCAGATGCGATCGCGCTAATCGGAATCGGAAAATCCCAGCCTCCCAGGTACAATACGGCAACAATCAGCGCCGATAGTACCAGGTTAACGTAAGAACCGACATAGAACAGGCCAAACTTCATGCCGCTATATTCGGTTTGATACCCGGCGACGAGTTCTTCTTCTGCTTCTGGTAAGTCAAAGGGGATGCGTTCGCATTCTGCCAAGGCTGCAATCCAGAAGATCAGAAATCCAACGGGCTGACGCCAAATGTTCCAGCCTAAAATTCCGTAGCCGGATTGTTGCTGTACGATGTCGATAGTGCTGAGGCTGTTCGACATCATCGCGATCGCTAGCACCGACAATGACAAGGGAATTTCGTAGCTGATTGACTGCGCTGCTGCCCGCAAACCCCCCAACAGGGAATACTTGTTATTTGAGGCGTATCCTGACATCAGCAAGCCAATCGGGGCGATGCTAGAAAAAGCAATCCACAAAAATACCCCCATGCCGATATTGCTAATCACCAAGTTCTGTCCGAAGGGCACAATTAGGTAGGACAGAAACACAGGAATGACGACGATAACCGGCCCCAGGGTGAACAGCAACGAGTCTGATTTGGCTGGCACGATATCTTCTTTGAAAATCAGCTTTAGTCCGTCTGCAACGGGTGCCAGGACGCCAAATGGCCCCATGAATTCTGGGCCAATCCGCTGTTGGGCGGCGGCTGATATTTTCCGTTCCAGCCAAACGGACACCAACACCCCTACCGTTGCACCAATAATCATCAGCAACATCGGTAGGGGCAACCAAATGGCTTTGGCAGCACCGGGCGGGATGCCAAGATCCATGAGGGATTGAATAAAAATTTCTTGGAGGTCAATTCCTGAATTCATTTTTGCCGCTTATGGTATTGACTGGGCAAGATCCAACAAACTGTCAAGGCCAGTTTATACTTTTGTGTGAAGTTTTTTGTACGACTTCCACAAATAAGTATATCGTTCGACGGTCTACACCCCCGCACGGCAAACCAAAGTTCTACTTATACAGTCATGATGATTTTTTCTATACAGGGTCGAGGGGGGAAAGGGGAAAAAAAGGGAAAGGGGGAAAAAAGGGAAAGGGGGAAAGGGGGAAAGACTGGGGGAAACAGAGCAGAAAAGAGTCCGCGATCAAAATAGGCACAAAAGAAAACGAAAGCTTTCCCCCTTTTTCCCCTTTCCCCTTTCCCCCCTTTCCCCCTTTTTCCCCTTTCCCGATTACCGTTCTTCAATCGGCACGTAGGGCATACCGCGATCGCCGGTGTAAATTTGAGTCGGGCGGAAGATGCGGTTTTCTCCCAGTTGTTCTTTCCAGTGTGCCAGCCAGCCGCCGACGCGAGCGATCGCAAATATCGGCGTAAACAAATCGGTGGGTATCCCCATTTTCCGATAAACCAAGCCGGAGTAGAAATCGACGTTTGGGTAAATTCCCTTATGACCGAGTTTTTCCTCTACCACTCGCTCTAATTCCAGAGCGATATCGTAGTATTTGTCATAGCCAAACTTTTCAAACAACTGTTCAGCTAGCTTTTGCAAAATCGTGGCGCGGGGGTCTTTGACTTTGTAAACTCGGTGTCCAAACCCCATAATCTTCGATTTACGTGCGATGCAATTCTCGATGTAGGGGCGGACATTTTCCACCGAGCCAATTTCTTCTAACATATCGATAACTTCTTCATTTGCCCCACCGTGCAAAGGCCCTGCCAGCGTGCCTACTGCTGATGCTACTACCGCGTAGGGGTCGGTTAAAGTCGAAGCGGTTACCCTAGCCGAGAAGGTCGAGGCATTCATTGTATGCTCGGCATGGAGCGTCAGACAGATATCGAAAATCCTAGCTGCCAGGGGGTCTGGTTCCCGCTCGTTCAACATGTACAAAAAGTTGGCAGAATAGTCCAAGTCATCGCGCGGTTGAATTGGGTCGTTACCCTTCCGCATCAGTTGGAACGCCGCCACCATCGTGGGAATTTTTGCTACCAGCCGCACGACTGCTTGACGGATGTAGCTCGGATCTGGTAAAGCGCGCCGCGAGTAGAACAAGCCCAAAGCCGCAGCCGAAGCTTGCAGCGCATCCATTGGGTGTCCGGTTTCGGGGAAGCATTTCATCATGTCCCGGATGCGGTATTTAATCCGGCGGTGATAGCGAATTTCATGCTCGAAGGCTGCGAGTTCTTCCTTCGTGGGCAGTTCGCCCCAAATTAACAGATAGGTTGTCTCAACGAAGGTACTTTTCTCTGCGAGTTCTTCGATGTTGATGCCCCGATATTCCAAAATCCCCTTTTGTCCATCAACATAGCTGATACTCGATTGGGCAGCGGGGATGTTTTCTAAACCTGGTTTGTACTCGCAAATAGCAGTCATGTTGCCAGCCGTGGGGGAGAACACTACATTGAGGTTAAGTTACCAGAAAACTTGGGGAGCGATCGCATTTTCCCCAGGATTATTTAATACATCTTACAGCAGCAGCCTCGGCGGTACGAGCCAGAACAGGTAACTATGGCCCACGGGCGACCCGCTTTGGGGCAATGTCAAGCCGATGATGCCAGCTTTTTTGAAAATCAAACTGCCACGCGGACTCCCCCAAACCAGGGTTTCTGCCCAATTGCTCAAGTTAGGTTCGTGCCCCACCAGCGCCAAGCAACTACCGCCTCCCTGCTGCCAGGTTTCGAGCCAGGGAAGCCAGTTGTAAATGTCGCCATCGAATTTTAAATAATCTGATTCTTCCAGCTGGGATGATAGACCAGTAGTTTGCAGAATCAAGGCGGTTTGGCGCGCCCGCAACAGCGGACTGGTTAAAATCAAATCGAAGTGCAGCTTTAACTGGGAAAGTCGCTTCGCCACCTTTTTGGTTTTCTCTACTCCTTCATCGGTCAGCGGGCGCTCATCATCACTTTCGTAGCTTTCTGGCGCTGCGGCAATCCCGTGGCGAATTAAGTAAAGTTCCAGCATATTTTTAATATTAGATTTTAGATTTTAGATTTTAGATTAAATCTAAAATCTAAAATCTGAAATCTGCAATTCTTTACTTGTTTGCCAGGGGATTATCCTTGGGGTTGACCAATTTCAGTAACTTTTGCTTGATTTGGCTATCAAACAGCTGCCATTTCATCCTGGCGTAGTCTGGATTCTCGTTGCTACCGCCCAAAAAGCCCATCGGAATTTCAAACCCACCCGCCATCATGCGTCCGCCGCCGAAAAAGCGTCCGTGACTATCTTGACCAAAGGCTTCTTTGATAAATTCATCTGGGTCTAAAGTCAGCTTAGTGGTTCGCAGCGACCCAATTACCACTTCCAATTCTTCATCTTCGTCGTGAACGATGCCGTACACTACTGCGGTGTGGACGTTTTCTTCTGTAACTAAAAAGTCTGCTGCTTGGGGAATCGCATCGCGGTCATCGTAGCGCAGGTAGCCAACACCAGCAATGGAAAAGTTATTTTGCACTACGCGGTTTTTCAGACTGCGTTCGATGACGTCCATCACCCGGTTAGATCGGGTTGCCTGTAGGACGGCGTTGAGCAACTGATGGTCGTAAAATCGACTTAGGTAGGCTGCGGCTAAAAATTCCTCTTCCTGAGCTTGCCTCAAACCGTTGGTATCCGACCGCAAACCGTGCATCAAGGCAGTGGCGCACTTGACATGGTCGCCGACGCTGCTATCGAAAGACAGCAACCCCGCTTGCAGGTATTGGGTCATAATCGTGGCAGTTGCCCGAATATTGGGGCGAATATCGGCAAATTCCGGCTGAAGCTCTACTTGCATCTGGTGGTGGTCGATAATCGCTGTCGGGCGAATCCCCGCTTGCTGCACCAAAGGCATTAACTGGCTGGTGGTTCCTTGATTATCAATCAAGACAAAGCCGCTATACCCGGATAAATCTTTATTTTTCAGCGTTTGGCTCGTCCACCGTTGCGCGGGTAAGTTAGTCAGTTTGACCAGGGCAATATTTTCTTGATGCGAGAGGGCACCCGCATAGACGATGTCGCAGCCGATATTGTATTGCTCGGCGATTAATTTATACGTCCAGGCACTGGAGAGGGCATCGGGGTCGGGAAAATCTTGCAAAATCACGATTTGGCGCTCATCTCGGTGTCGCTCTAAGGTTTGCCGTAGTAAGCAAGCCCGTTCGGCTGCCAGATTTTTTGGCGGTGACCATCGCGGCTCTGTTGGGTTTTTGGTGTCGGCTGGCAATGACGTCGTTGCCAGCTCCTTGACTGAATCGGTATCTTCTGATACTGGAAGCGGCTGTGCTACGGTCAAACGGTCGAGCTGCTTAAGGGAACGAGATTGCATAGGTTGAGGCTATATAAATGTATGGTATAGAAACTTCACTAAACTCGACGCAACAGTGAATTACTATACTTAGATCTTCGCAAAAAAATGGCAAAACAACATTCCTCCTGGGACGGCTAGAACCGTACACCAGAGGTGAGAAAACCCTCTCTATCTCCCTTTAACAAAAAACCTGCATTGGGGATGCAGGTTTGTTAGATGCCGATGACATATTTGCGCCACTCTTGATGCGAACCGCTCTTGAGGTGTTTGGCGACTTCAAAATATAGACTGCTATAGGGTTTGCGGGGCATATATCTGAGGGGCATGTTGGCTTCGACGGGGGTGCGGTTGCCTTTTTTGATGTTACATCGAACACAAGCTGTGACCATATTTTCCCAGGTATCGCCGCCGCCGCGCGATCGCGGATTTACGTGATCCAGCGTTAAATCGTCACCCGTGTAACCACAGTATTGACAAGTGTGGCTATCTCGATGCAATATATTTCGGCGGGTTAAGGGAATTTCCTTGTACGGCACTTGGACGTAGTGTCGGAGTCGGATCACCGTTGGTAGCGGGTATCCGGAATAAACGTACTTGCCGTTATGCTCTATTTGTTCTGCCTTCCCCTTAATCAATAGAATGACCGCTCGACGCCAGCTAGTGATGTTGAGTGGTTCGTAGGAGGCATTTAATACCAGAACCTTGCCCATTGGGTAGCGCTAGACAAAAGCTTTTATGTGTGATGGTAACATAGTACCCTCTGTGTCTGTCATCTTTATGCAGGGGAAAGGGGGAAAGGGGGAAAGGGGGAAAGGGGGAAAAGGGGGGAAAAGGGGGAAAAGGGGGGAAAGGGGAAAAGGGAAAGGAGGAATTTGGGAAAAACTGGTGGCTAAGAATAGATATGTGCTTAAAGCCCCTCTGTGGGAATCGACTCTGAAAACAGATCTATTGTTAGAGCTTTCCCCCCTTTTCCCCCTTTCCCCCTTTTCCCCCTTTCCCCTCTTTTCCCTTTCCCGCTCACCTACAGGATTTCGAGTGCTTTTAAGACTTCTTGGTCAATCGCTGCTAGTAAGCTCTCGGAATTTGAATATAATCCGGGGGTATAAGCGCGGGAACTCACCCCTTGCTGGGTTAACTCGCAGATTTCCCAGTCTTGTCGATTTGTTAAGTCCCAAAGCTCTACTGCATCTGCGGGGTTAAAACCAGGTTGTGCTATTGTCTCGCTGTCGAATAACCATTCGCAAACAATGCGCGTTTGGTTCGGGCTTTGAGGCCATAATGTATGAAACATTACATAATCGGGATGAAGGCTGAGCAAGAAATTGGGGAAAATGGAGTAATAATAAACTCGTTTTAAGTCTTCTCCACCGACTTCGCCTAAAGTTTTCCCGCAACGCTTACCGCTGATGCTTAAAGTCTCAGTGCTATCGTTAAGTTGCATGAATCCGCCCAGGATAGCGCCTGAAAATAAATCGTTTTCGCCGCTGCGATAGAAAGACATTTGAGCAAGTTTGGGATGCACGAGGGGGCAATGATAGCATTCAGAATAATTCTGAAGTATCAGTTTCCAGTTGGCTTTAATGTTGTATTCGATGCGTTGGGCTACTCTAAGTTTGGGTAAGTGCCACTGGGTAAATTTATTAATTAACGGCGCAAAGGCGATGGCGAAGGGTTCGGGATTGGGTGCGAGGTTGATAAAGAGAAATCCTTCCCAGGTTTCTATCGCCACCTTGTGCAGTGGGTAATCTTCTTTACGGAAATAGTTTAATTCGTTCATTAATGGCGCTGCATTTAATTGCCCGTCTAAGTTATAACTCCAAGCATGATAGGGACAGGAAATTGTATGGTTAAATTTTCCTGGCGATTGCTGGCATAAGCGCGTGCCGCGATGTCGGCAGACGTTATAAAATGCTCGCAATTCGCCGCTGTTGTTGCGGACTACAATAATACTTTCAGTGCCAATATTGACTAAAAAGTAGTTACCTGGGTGGGGAATTTGTTCGGCGCGTCCGATGCACAACCAGCGAGAGTTGAAGATGCGATCGCTTTCTCTCTGGTAAATTTCTGTTGATGTGTAATACTGCCCTGGTAGGGTTTTCGCACCCGCTATTAAAGTTGATGCTGTTTTGTGAAATTGGGTCATTGGTAATTGGTAATTGGTAATTGGTAATCGAGTCATATCATCTACTGAAGCTCGATTTAATTAAATCTCAAATCTGAAATCTCAAAGCTCAAATTTTCTATCAGTTAGGAAATACGTCGTCATTTCGCCTTTGCCTTTGACTTGAACGCTACCTCGGTGTTTAAAATGATACTTATGCTGTAATAATTCATAAGTGAAATCGGTAACTTGAATATGACCGGGGATGCCTTGGGATTCCATGCGGCTGGCAATGTTGACGGTGTCGCCCCAGAGGTCGTAGATAAACTTTTTAATCCCGATCACACCAGCAACGACGGGGCCGGTGTTAATTCCGATACGAATGTTTAAGTCAATGCCAGTATTATTGCTGAATTCGATTACAGCTTTTTGCATGTCTAGCGCCATTTCTGCGATCGCTTCTGCATGATCGCTTCTCGGCATCGGTAATCCAGATACTACCATGTAAGCATCGCCTATGGTTTTAATTTTCTCCAATCCATGTCGATCGACTAAATGATCGAAGGCAGAAAATATTTGATTGAGTAAGTTGACTAATTCCTCGGCAGTAATTTGGGATGATAGTTGGGTAAAGCCAACTATGTCGGCAAATAAGACGCTGACTGACTCGAAGCTATCGGCGATGCAACTTTGCTGTTGTTTGAGGCGCTGCGCGATCGCTTCTGGTAAAATATTCAGCAGCAGTTGCTCGGCTTTTTCTTGTTCTAGGCGCAAGGCGGCTTGAGCTTTTTTGCGATCGCTTGCTTCCATTGCCAAGGATGCCATATATCCCACATAACTAGCAAAGTTTTCTTCTTCCAGCGTCCACTCGCGGGGCGAGCCTACATGTTCGTGAGACAATAATCCCACGGTTCTTCCACCCAAGCGAATCGGTACATCCAATACTGAGTATATCCCTAAAGAAGATAGGTAAGGCGCGGCAAGCTCGCAAGTGCGAGGATCGGTATGTGCATCTTTGGCTGCGATCGCTCTTTCTTCTGCTTCTAATGCTTTAAAATATGCGGGATAATCGCTAGCACTGAACTCTAAACCCTTGCCATGTTGGTTTGAATTTAATTCGTATAAATCTACGCATTGCAATTTCGATCTATCTTGATTGTAAAACCAAACGCTAACTCGTTCTGCTCTCAAGGTAAAAGCTGCTGTTTCAGTAATTTTTTCTAATGCTGCATCTAAATCTCCTTGGTACAAAGGATGGCATTTGGATAATTCCATCAGCGCCATTTGTTGCATTCTCAGCTTGGTTTCGCTTTCCTGTAAAATTGCTTCTGTCTGCTTCCGTTGAGTGATATCTTCTACAGTACCTTCGTAATAAAGCAAAACCCCATTTGCATCTTTAACTGCACGCGCGTTTTCTGAAATCCAGATGATGCTGCCATCTTTGCGATAAATTTGGGACTCAAATTGAGATATTTCACCCTGCTTTTCCATCACCGCAATAAATTCGCTGCGCCTGTTTGGATTTACGTAAAGTTTTTCTTTAATGTCGTCGATGCTGTCGATTAGTTCTTCTGACGAAGAGTATCCATAAATCTTGGTTAAAGTGGGATTGGCACTAATAAATTTTCCATCTGGTGTTGTTTGAAAAATTCCATCGGTCGAGTTTTCGTATATTTGGCGAAATTTTTCTTTGGCGGCGCTAACTGTTTTGGCTGAATTAACTAATTTGATGATAATGTATGCTGAAATTGTGCTAATTATCGCCACATAAAATAGCGACAGCAGCATCCGATAAAAACTGTTTCTTTTTAAAGCTTTCTCATAATATTGATTGTACGCTTTAAAAATTTCTTCGCTGCGTTGCGAAGTTGGCTGCGATACTATATTTTGCACTAATGCATCTACTTTGGGCTTGTTGGTTAAAATGGATTTGCCATGTACTATTACTCGCTCGATATCTCTAGTACTTATCTTTGAAGAATACTGAATCATATTCGCTAGTAATCCGCCTATTTCGCCTTGAATTTGCGGTGCCAGTTCTTCGCTAGGAGTCAAGTTATAAATCAATATATCCTTTAATAATTCTTCTAGGCGCTCTGCAAGTTCATCATTTCCTATTTTCAATGCTTTTTCGGATAACTCTGCGGTTAAAGTGGGGAAAAAGTATAAAGAGTTTTTGAAGATGGAGTCTAGTGATTTGAACTGCTCTATCAACTCTTCTTTTTGCCGATAAGCTTCTTTTTGCAATTCCAGCAAAGCTTTGATTTCTCTTTTTCCTTGTGGTTCAATAAAAATTGGTATTTGTTCCAGTTTATTCTGCCGTTTTTTTAATTCTGCTAAATTGTTAGCCAACGGATCGTAATAGGTTAACAATCCTGCCCTCGCACGAACAATATCCTGATTTAACCAGGCATCTAACTCTTTGATTCTCAATATAGTGTTGGAAAAATTATCGTGTTGCTTGAAATCCAAAAGGTGGGTTTGTTGAAACAAAAACACGAAGATAACTAGGGCAAGCGAAATGAGGAATATTAGAATAAAATTAAATAACTTCATAACGGCTTACCTTGATATTCCCCTGTAAGAGTTGTCAAAAACTTGATTATAAAATCGATAGTTTCTTTTGACAACTCCCGTCCCAATTGATATTTAGCCATAATTGCGATCGCTTGCTCTAAAGTCTCTGCTGAACCATCGTGAAAATAAGGCGCGGTTAGGGTAATATTCCGCAAGCTGGGAACTTTAAAAACATACAGATCTTCTGCTTTTCCAGTAACGTTAAACCTCCCGAAGTCTGCTTCAGTAATATTGCCGCGATCGCTAAAATAACTTCCCATTATACCAAATTTTTGAAACAGGTTACCGCCCAAATTTACTCCTTGGTGGCAGGAAACACAACCGTAATTTTTAAACCGGCGATAACCTTCTTTTTCTTCAGCAGTAATAGCGCTGACATCACCGCGCAGAAATTTATCAAAGCGGGAATTTGGGGTAATTAGAGAACGCTCAAACGTAGCGATCGCATCCGCAATGTTTTCAGATGTAATGCCGTCGTTGTATATTTGACCAAAGGTTTTGTTATAAAATGGCGATCGCTTCAGTTTGCCGATAACTTCATCCCAAGAAGAAGCCATTCTATCGAGCTGTGTAATCGCTCCTCCTACATGTTCTTCTAGCGTTTCAAATCGTCCATTCCAATCTTGTCTAAAATTGAATCCGCTGTTAAATACTGTAGGTGAATTTACCGAAGTTACCACCCCATTAACGCCAACTGAACGCACCAATCTATCCACGCCTCCTGTAGCCAAGTTGTGGCAACTGGCACAGGAGATAGTATTAGTATGAGATAGCTGAGCTTCGTAAAAAAGTTGATTGCCTAGCGCTACTTTTGTGCGATTGAGTTCCAACTGGGGATTAATAGGTTGAATCGGTTCTTTTACCGCACTAACTTGCGTTACCCTATTATCAACGGTTGCTATTTGGGATTGCTGTCTCACCTGGGTTTGCTGCCACAATGCGATACTTTGCTTCCCAAAAGGCTTCGCCAACGCGATCGCTAGCGGTATAATCGCCACCAAGATGATAGAAAATCGTCTAATTAATCTTTGACTGAGGTAAAAGGACATGGGTAATTGGTCGTGGGTAATTGGTAAATAGTATGGCAATAGCACTAGCGTAGCGAACGTTCTTCATAGGTGAAACTCTTGATTTGACGCCCTTCTTCCTCCAGCCCCTAGCTTATAATTGGCAAATTTTGTTATACTCACATCTTGCACTAGAGCCAACAGAAATAAATTTCACAGCTTAAAGCTAAAACCCGTTAAAACGGGTTAAAACCTTGATGAAAGTTAGCTAAAGCTAACTTAGGCTTTCAGCCCGGAATTGATTTGGGGGCTGTTTATCGGGTAGGTGCAAGATGTGAGTATAATCACACCTTGCACCATTCTCAACAAGCATTGAAAAACCGGGTTTCTTAACGAAAAATCTAGGCTTTCAAGTTTAGCTATTGGCAAGAAACTAAGGTTGAGCCACGGTGCAAGATCTGAGTATACCTACCAACAAGAACGTAACTGCTCACCTGGCTTGATTGCAAGTGAAGAGAGAGAATAATAGCACAAGGGGTGGATTGCATTTGCAGCCAGCTAAACTACGGGGATTTCTGCTTCTAATAGCGGCGAGGAAAGAATGGGAACTTTTTTGCGAATCAGTAGATAAGTTGTCATCTCGCCTTTACCTTTGACTTGAATCGCTCCCCGCTGTTCAAATATATAGTTATCCCGCAATAGATCGTAAGTTGACTGGGTTACCTGAATGCATCCAGGTATTCCTTGAGATTCCATCCGACTGGCAATATTGACAGTATCCCCCCACAAATCGTAGATTAGTCTTTTGATGCCAATGACTCCAGCAACTACGGGGCCGGTGTTAATGCCGATGCGGATGTTGAAGGGTTTACCATGTTTTCTGGTAAATTGGGCGATCGCTTCCAACATATCCAAAGCCATTGCAGCGATCGCTTCGGCGTGGTTTGATTGAGGTAAAGGCAATCCTCCCGCTACCATATAAGCATCGCCGATCGTCTTGATCTTTTCCAGCCCGTGTAATTCTGCCAAATTATCAAAGGTGGAGAAAATATCATTTAACAGCGAAACCAGTTCAGTTGGCGGCATTTGGGCGCACATCTCGGTAAAGCCAACCAAATCGGCAAACAATACCGTTACTTCGGCAAAACTGTCGGCGATCGCATCTTCTGCCAATTGTAACCGCGCTGCAATCGGCCCTGGCAAAATATTCAATAGCAGACGTTCTGATTGTTCCTGTTGATAGCGTAAAGCTTCTGCGACCACTTTGCGCTCCGTCACATCTTCAACCGTGCCTTCATAATAAAGCAGGTCGCCCTCGCTGTCGTACACCGCACGCGCCGTTTCCGAAATCCAAATCGTACTGCCATTGGCGCGATAAACTTGCGATACAAATCTTGACACGGTATCGTATTTGTGCATTGAAGAAACAAACTTAGCATATCGGTTGGGGTCAACGTAAAGTTGCGCGCCGATGTTGGTAATATGCGCCATCAGTTCTTCCGCACAGCGATAACCGTAGAGTTTAGCCAAGGCAGTATTGGCGCTAATGTAGTGTCCGTCAACGCTACTCTGGTAGATTCCTTGGGCAGCATTCTCAAAAATTTGGCGATATTTGGCTTCTGCTTGTTGCAGTGCTTGTTCAATTTGCTGGCGACAGGTAATTTCGCGGCAACTAGCGCACAGCAATTGGGTATTAGTATATGCGATCGCGCTCAGAGTAACTTCCACCTCTAGCAAGGAACCATCGCGGCGGCGATAGTGACTCTCGCTTTTGCAGAGGCGTTGAACGTTTAGGATATGCTGAATATCTTGTTGGATAGTTTCCTTTTCCGACGCCATCAAATCGTATATAGTCAGTTGCAGCATCTCCTGACTCGAGTAACCTAGCAACTGTCCAAATGCGGCGTTAGCTTCTTTAATGCTTCCAGTTTGGGCATCAAATAGAAAAATACCTTCCCCTGAAACCTCTAAAACTGCGCGGTAAAGTTGTTCAGCTTCCAGTTGCTGTTGCTTTTCCTTCTCTCTGGCTGCCAATATTTGATTAATATTTTCAGCCACATCTGATAATTCATCATTTTCGCTGACAGATAGGCGCAAACCAAGGCCGCTTTGGTTGCTAATGCGGCTGACATCCGCAGCCAAACTAGCTATCCGAGATAAAACCAATCGATCTACAAGTAAAAACGTGACGCAACCAAATATCAGCCCTATGGCTAAAACCCATAGGATAAAGCAAGCATTGAACCCTTGTTGGTATGAGCCAAATTCAGGCAAGCATTGCTGAAGTAATTTGTGAATACAGCCCAATAGAATAGTTGATGAAGCGGCGTATAAACCCCCAACAAAACCGACGAGTATCGAGCCTATTACCAGTATTGTTTTATTTCGCAGACTCATTGATTCAGAAATCCTCTCGTGCTTGCAAAACCCGCTCCATCACTCTTCGGCGTACTTTACTTGTAATTTAGTCCCAAAATTGCACAGATTTCTTGCGTAGGATTGCGGAAAAGAACTTCCAGCAGTTCTACAATCTTGTGCAAATCCCGCTATGTGGATACACTGCCTATTTAATCCGATACAGCAGATTGCTGTTCGTGTGATATCATCTCCGGTTGCATCGACATCGTGGGGGGGCGGGTTTATTACTCCCTTCCCACTCAAAGAATATATATGAGAAAGCTTTCTTGAGCTTTCTTGAGCTTTCTTGAGCTTTCTTGAGCTGAGGGAGCTGAGGAAGCTGAGGGAGAAAGAGGAGCTGAGGGAGCTGAGGAAGCTGAGGGAGAAAGAGGAGCTGAGGGAGCTGAGCGAGCTGAGGGAGAAAGAGGAGCTGAGGGAGCTGAGGGAGAAATTAGTTCTACTTGCTCATACTTCCTTGTCTTCCTTGTCTTCCTTGTCTTCCTTGTCTTCCTTGTCTTCCTTG
>ERZ1066124.140-NODE-140-length-70262-cov-20.300454_pt1 | contig 70262 bp, 46 predicted proteins | sample MGYA00382771_ERZ1066124 | MGnify/ENA primary metagenome ERZ1066124 (study PRJEB33369, sample SAMEA5778354) | biofilm metagenome | biome: Industrial cooling water; feature: Water cooling tower basin; material: Biofilm | place: United Arab Emirates | collected... | reverse complement strand
GTAATAATAAAGAAGTCAGAAAATTAGGAAGAGAATTATTAACTCGTAGCAATACTGGCGCCAATTCACAAGAATACTTACTCAAGTTTAGCGAACATCCTAGCCAAGATATGCAGATGTTTGTAACGAATTATTTAGACAACGCTGCAAATAACCTGCAATACCTGCGCGCGTTAGTTCCATATTTTAATACAGTATTATCTAGTGTGAACCGTAACCGTGGCGCCAAGAAACGTATCTTTAGATTTTTAGAACAAGAAGCACTCAATAATGAAGAAGCAGCATCGATTATTATACAAGTTATCGAACGTCAAGTCTTAGCAATGGCAGTTGGAGATAAAGCAACAGCAATACAAATATTGCTCAAAATCAAAAAAACTTACCCGCATTTAAATCTACCTATCATAGTTCAAGATGTCGAAGAACGTAGAAAAACATCAACCAACATCCAGTAATTACACTGACACTTTTCTTTCGTACTTTGTGTACGAGTGTGCTATACAAAGGTTATTTTTATAAATTCTCGTGTCAGCTTATAAAAATTTGACGTTTTAAAAAAGCGAACATATAATCGAAAAAACAACAATCACGCGCTTTAAAATTAGATTTTTATCTAGTTTGCAATTGAATTGGTATATTGACCTTGCAATTTGGGTGGTGTTATCGTCATCCGTGTGTTCAGTCAAACCATGCATCTTTATTCACCTCTTCACTCGACGCTTATGGCTAGTTATCATCCCTGTGCGGCTTCCGTGTAGCGGTATTAATAACTACCCTCGCTTCTGAGTTGAGATGATTAAACCTGAGTGACTTACGAAGGAAGTACCAGCAAGCGTAGCGCGTGATTTTTTTCTATTGTTATTTAGATGCTTGATTAAGTCGATAATCAATACTTTAACTTTAAGTTACTTCAAGGAAGTTGTTGCTGCTTATGCATTGGAGGAGATAGCAGGTGCCTTACCATTGAGCGCCTGAATAATCAATTGGCAATTGCTACCAGTCAATTTTATCGTCCTCTTTCCAATTCTCAAGACAAACTCAAGAGAAAGGGTTATCCAGATTCTTAGCTCGACCAGTCAATTGGATCGTCCTCTTTCCAGTTCTCAAGACAAACCCAAGAGAAAGGGTCATCCGGATTCTTAGCTCGTGCATAAGCAAGCAAGTGGTATTGTTGGCGACATGCTTCATCTGTATTAATATCCACACCAACAGCAGTAGCAGTATGGCAACGCCAATCCCAAGCTGTGTTCCCTATTAATAAACTTGCCCCCACCAAATCATTGTCCCCATAAGTAGTCTTGCAATACCTATCCATATTAATTCCACCTATTTCTACTTCACGTGCTTGTGCTAAGTCAGGAAAAATTAATGTACCAACTATTATTAAAGCAATGGCAAGCGCCAAATTCTGAAAGCTTTTAATCATGTTTATTCGCTCCTTATTTCTCGTACTTAAGTTTTTGTTTAATATAGGTAATAGCAAGTTTTGCCTTCCCTACACTTTTGAATAAGTGCAAGTAAGATTAACTTATGCACTCCACCAGGAGCGAGCGCCTAATAAAATGAATAATAGACAAGACGTTACCAGAAACTTTGAGTACTTAATCATATGTAACTCCAAAAACCATAGTTTCTGATGGTATCATTTATTATTTATATCTCAACCAGCGTCATTAAATAACCTGTAACGTCAAACCAAAAAATAATAAAGGGCGCCCATTTAAATAATGGCGCCCTCAATATACTAATCAGGTGCAAAATATTTTAGACGTAATCTAAAACTATTTGTGCCCACCGTTGGCAAGAATACGTTCTGTTAGTTTTTCTGGTACTTCTTGGAGGTGGTCAAAGTCCCAATGGAATGAACCAACACCTAAAGTTTGTGAACGCAGTTCAATTATGAAGCTTTGCATTTCTGCTTGGGGTAAGTATGCAACTATACAATCCCAACCTTGCCAATCTTCAATACCTTCGTATCCTAATATCTGTCCACGTCTACCGCTAACTATTTGCAGTACTCTTGCTGTAAATTGGTTCGGTGTAGATACTTGGACGCGAAGTATTGGTTCTAACAGTGCTGGCTCACATTGTGGCATTCCAGTTTGCATTGCCAAGCGCGCGGCTTGTTTAAACGCTTGTTCGGAACTATCGACGTTGTGGTATGAACCATTTGTTAATGTAACTGCTACGTCTACAACGGGGAAACCTAAAGGCCCGTGAGTAAGAAATTCACGCACTCCCATTTCTACACCAGGAATATATTGTTTGGGCACTACACCACCAACAATAGTTTCTTTGAATGCGAAACCTTCACCGCGCGTTAGAGGTTTTATATCTAAGAAGACATCACCAAATTGTCCGTGTCCACCGCTTTGATGTTTGTAGCGACCATGTACCGCATTGGTTTGTTTCTTGATGGTTTCTTTGTAAGGTACTTGCGGTAAGCGCGTTGTCATCGGTAAGTTATATTTGCGGCGGAGTCTATCTAATGCAACTTGAAGATGAATTTCTCCTTGTCCCCATAAGATGACTTCGTGTGTGTCACCGTGTTGTTCCCACATTAATGATGGATCTTCTTCGAGTAGTTTGGTGATGGCGCCGCTTAATTTAACTTCATCGTTGCGTTTTTCAGGAATTATTGCGAGCGCATACACTGGTTCAACTACTTTAGCTTTCGCTAATATCTCCTCATTTGAGTCTGTTGTCAGAATATCTCCAGTTTTAATACCTTCCATGCGACTTAGTGCAACGATTTCTCCAGCTTCCGCGCACATTATAGAATTTTGTTGCTGTCCACAAAGACGATATATTCCACCCGCGCGCACATTATTTAGAATCGTGCCATCTTTGATTTTACCTTGCCAGACTCGCACGAGTGATAGTTTGCCGCCTTGTGGAGTGTAGAAAGTTTTTAATACTTGCGCGATAGGGGTATCATTTCCTTTTTTAATACCGCGTCTAGTTGCTGTAACTTCTGGTTCGGGTGCTTCTCTATATAATGCTTCGAGTAAGGGTCTAACACCGTAGTCTTGTTCTGCTACACCAAAGAACACTGGTACTACTAAGTCGGCGCCTAATTCAAGTTTTAAGTCTTTGAGAATTTCCTCTTGTGGAGGTTCAATGTCTTCTAATAGTTCTTCGAGTAAGTGGTCATCAAAATTAGCGAGTGCTTCGAGCATTTCTGCTCTTGCGATGTGTTCTTCTTCTTTAAGATGTTCAGGAAACGGAATTGGGTCGGCAGGGGCGCCGCTATGATATTGATAAGCTTGTTCGGTAACTAAATCAATAAATCCTGTAAGTTCTTCACCTCGTAGAATTGGATATTGGTGTGCTACGAGTGGACGAGAGGAAACGGCTTTGAGAGCGTGTAAAGTATCCAATACGTGGATGTTTGCTCTGTCCATTTTGTTGACAAACACAAGATGAGGAATTTCTTGGTCGTCAAGGAACTTAAATAAAGGAGCAAGCGTTTGAACTCTATCGTTAATAGGTTCACAAACTACAATCGCTGCATCTACTCCCATTAAAGCGTTGTATGTCTCTTGGCAAAATTCGACGCTACCGGGACAGTCGATAAAAGTAAACCGCACATCATTATATTCTGTACATGCGGTGCCGACTTCAACGCTCATTTTGCGTTCTCTAGCTTCTGGAGCATGGTCTCCAACGGTTGAACCGTCTTTAACACAGCCTTTTCGCGTTATTGCCCCCGTGACAAATAGCAGACTTTCTAGTAGAGTAGTTTTTCCACTCAAGTATGGACCGACGATTGCAACGTTCCGCGAACCCGATTTGACTTTTTCGGTCATACAACCTCCTTGCGGTCAGCAACACTGCCGCGTTCATGGTTTATGAAGAGATTAAGAAAGGTTAATTGCGAATTTATCCTTCCTTTAATTTGACTCTACTACCAAATTGTCAATTTAGCTGCAATTGGTATTTTGTTGTAATATTTATTTCAAGAAAATTTAAACTATACTAAGAAAAATTTATAAAGTTAAAGATTTGTATATATGATGCTTCCTTACTAATTTATTCTCAGTCGTTGATAACAAAATTTACTTCGGGATATTTAAATTAACTATGCGATTACAAAAAAAGAAAAAGGTCAAGAGCTTACTAAAGTATCGTTTAATGAGATTAATCGGCGTTATACTAGCTTTCTCGGTTTTACTTTCTGCCTCAACACCAAGCGGCGCCTCGACATCACGATCTTATAACAAAACTTTACATATTGCTCAAGGATATGTAGGAGGAACAGCCGCCGACTTTTTAAATCAAGGGTTACAGTTAATTCAGGCAGGCAGGGCGCCAGAGTCAATAGCTTACTTCCAAAAAGCGACCGAACTCGACCCCAATATGGCGCCAGCACACTATAATTTAGGATTAGCATTACGCCAAGCAGGACAATTACAACCTGCGGCAGATGCATTTTATCGTGCCACCCAAGCAGACCCCAAATTTGCACTAGCATATGCTAACTTAGGAGGCGCCTTACTAGAGGGAGCGAACTGGCAACAAGCAGGAGATTATTTACAGCGTGCGATAGAAATAGACCCAAAACTAGGGATGGCGCATTATAACCTCGGCTTACTGAGAAAACAGCAGCGCGACTGGGAAAATGCCATTAAATCATTCAAAAAAGCAATGGAATACAGCAAAAACGCACCAGAACCAGCATATTATTTAGGTGTATCCTACATGGAACAAGGAGAATTAAATAAAGCCAGAGACGCATTCCGCAGAGCCACAAGAATCAACCCAAATTACACAGAAGCACACTACAACATCGGCTCAATATTATACAATCAGAGAAAATACAAAGAAGCTCTAGAATCATTTAGAAGGTCAGCAGAAACAAATACCAACTATCCCAACGCTTATTATGGCGCTGGCTTAGTCTTCATGCAACAACGTGATTGTAACCAAGCAGCCCAAGTCTTTCAATACGCCTTTAATTTATTTAAGGCCCAAGGAAATGCTCAATGGGCAAACGCATCTCAACAAATGTTACAACAAGCACAAACATGTAGATTTTAAGAGTGCTGAGTTGAAAGTGATGAGTACTGAGTAAAATAGGAAGTTAAGAGTTAACACTCAGTACTCAATACAAACCAAATAATGTGCTTGGAATTAACATATCAAGGTTTTATAATTACTCATTACCCAAAGGATTATTTTATGTCTCTACATATAGAAAGATGAATCAAATATTGCACAAAGTTAAAAAAGGAGTGTATTGAAATTAAGAGGGTAATCTCATGACTCAAGCAACCAATGGAAATCAAACTCGCGCGTTGAACGATTTAGAGTACGATTTTATTACTGTACTCCAAAATAAAGCAGAGGCAGTCAAAGCATACGAAACCTATATCCAAGATGCACAGCAAGCAAACTCTCAACCTTGCGTAGAACTATTCCAAAAACTACGTCAAGCTGATATTGAACAAGTACAAGAAATTCGGCACCATCTGCAACAAGTAATGCAAAACGGTAAAATGTAGGTAACGGATGTAACGGATAGGTGATTAGTTTAGCACAAGCGCTGTCGAAAACATGCTTTACTTAAATAATCATCCGTTACATCCGTTAATCATCCGTTGCCAATGTATTTAGGAATTACAGCAGTAGATAATTTAGTAAGTTTACTCCAGTTACCATTTATGCAACGGGCAATAGTAGGCGCCGTTTTGATGGGAATAGTTGGAGGGTTATTAGGTTGTTTCGTAACTTTGCGTTCTTTATCCTTTTTTAGTCATGCAGTAGGACATGCTGCATTAGTTGGAGTTGCGTTGGGTGTGCTTTTACAAATAAACCCAACTTGGATGTTACTGCCCTTTACTTTGGTATTTGGCATAGTCGTTCTTTATTTCATAGATAAAACAGACATTGCCAGCGATAGCATTCTTAGTATAGTGCTTAGTGGCGCCTTAGCAATTGGATTAATTCTAACCAGCTTTATACAGGGATATCGCGGTAATTTAATGAGCGTATTATTCGGGGATATCCTTGCGATAGATAACACTGATTTGGTACTAACCTTGATTCTACTGCTGGGAGGCGCCGTTTTTTTATTATCAACCCTGAGTCAGCAAATATTATTAACTCTAAACCCAGCAGTTGCCCAAGTTCAAGGAATACCCGTCCAACTATATCGTTATACATTCGTCGTATTATTATCACTAGCAGTCGCTATAGCGATAAAAGCCGTTGGTGTTTTATTAGTAAATGCCTTTTTAGTCATTCCCGCTTCTACCGCAAAAGTCATGACCCATCACTTTAGTCGTTTCTTAATAATGTCCGTAATTATCGGCTCAACAACCAGCATAGTTGGTATTCTTGCCTCAGCACTATTCAAACTAGCCTCTGGACCAAGTATCGTTCTCGTCCAGTTTATCGTATTTATCCTTGTATTTGGCGCCTTCAAGCTAAAAATCAAGCCCACCTAAATACTTTTTCAAATATTTCTCAAAATATTTTCAAAACCCTATTGCATTATCTAAATATCTTTGCTAAATTTATTAATCGTTGCCCCAATAAAAAGCAACAAGCCGGGATAGCTCAGTTGGTAGAGCAGAGGACTGAAAATCCTCGTGTCACGAGTTCAAGTCTCGTTCCTGGCATCCCTTTAAAACCTAAGTTATTCCTTACGGAGCAAGGGTTTTAGAGGATGAGTCGAAGAAGGTGTAATGCAATTATTGGGTACCTTTAGGTCGATTTAAATCAAAAAATGGTGTAAAGATGGTGTAATCCTTGTCTATAATGGAAAGTGCATTACACCATTTTAAACTCATGACTATTAAAACTGCAACTGGTAGAACCCCCAAGGGTTCTGTATCGGTCATTTTGTCTAATGGTCGTATTCAGCTACGCTTCCACTTTGCTGGCAAGCGTTACTATATATCTACAGGCTACCCAGATACCCCACATCATCAAAAACTAGCCCAACTCAAGGCTTCGGAGATTGAGAAAGATATTTTGTACGAGCGCTTTGACCCCAAGGATTTGAGCAAGTACACGCCAGAAGGCGCTCCCCGTAAGGTTACACCAGTTACACCACCAAAAAAGGTTCAACCAAATTTATCCGAATTGTGGGAGAAGTATACAGAATTCCAGCGTCCTAATTTATCTCCAAGTACGTTAGCGAAAGATTATAAGCGAGTTGAGCGTTGTATAAATTTGCACTTACCAAGCAAGTCTGTTGATGATGCAATTGCAATTAGGGATTGGTTAGTTAAAAATAAACCACCGAATTCAGCCAAGCGAATGCTGACAGAACTTTCTGCTTGCTGTAAGTGGTCAGTGAAATCAAAACTGATTACAGAAAATCCGTTTACCGACATGGCTGGTGACATTAGAGTCCCTAGAGGACAATCTGAAGACACAGATATTGACCCCTTTTCCTTAGAAGAACGAGACAAAATCATCGAAACTTTTAAAAACGACCGTTACTACAAGCATTATGCTGCTTTCATTGAATTTCTGTTCATGACTGGTTGTAGACCATCCGAGGCAGTTGGTTTGCAATGGAAGCATATTGCAAATGACTTTAAGACGGTACGGTTTGAACAAGCAGTAGTTGTATCTGAAAATGGTTTGGTTTGCAAGCAAGGATTGAAGACTCAGAGGAGGCGCCAGTTTCCAGTTAATCCCAAGTTGGCAGCGCTGTTGCAGTCTATAAAACCAGAAGGCGCCACCGATGATATGAAAGTATTTCCGGCACCGAAAGGAGGATGGATTCATGCCGATAATCTAACAAATAGAGGTTGGCGCGCGGTTCTGGAAAAATTGGATAGTAACATGGAGTACCGCAAGCTTTATCAAACCAGACACACCTTCATTACAGCAGCATTGGAAACACCAATTACAATGCCGGATGGAACAATCAAGATGCTTGATGCGAAGGACGTTGCCAAATTAGTTGGTACAAGTGCCAAGATGATTTATGAGCATTATGCGGGAGCTATGAAAAAATTGTTTGTGCCAGAGTTTTAGGTTGTGTGCTTTTGTATGAACGGTTGTGGCGAACTTGTCATGACCGTATCAGTTTTTGGATGTAATACAACGGCGCCTGATTACAGCAGGCTACTTTAGATACCATCAGTTACCCGCGCTCGCAATTTTGCAGTAGTGAATCTACCGTAAGCTACCGTCAGATAAAAGTTTATTGATTAATGAAATGCACATGCTTTCTGTTTCTATGCTGCTCAAGTCTTTTTTATCGAACGGCAACAGTTGCCGTTCGGTGATTTCAGTTGATTAAATTACGAATAAAAAATATTCTTGCAGGCGCCTGCTTTATAAAGGAGATAAACAGAACAAAGACTCAAGGCAGCAATTATCCCACATTATTTGATGTCAGCGAACTGCGTAATTCGCGGATGGCTACACCTGTACCACGGGCACCTGCTGTTTCTAGACATTTAGTGATAAGAGTTTGTAAATCTATATTAGGGAAATAGCGGCTAGTTTGTTGCAGTTCGTACTTATTATTTTGCAAACCATAAATAACAATTTATTGCGTTTGAATAGCCAAACTTCTGGGATACGGTAAGGGGTATAATCGTTGACATCTGTGTATGAAGTAACATCTATTTCAATCGCCAAATCTGGCGCTGGGTCAGTGTTCCAATCTAACCTGTCTTTTCCCACTACTGCTTGCCAATTATCGATATAAAAGCAATAATCTGGTTCAACACCGCTTTGGGAGGGCAATTCCATTGTAATAGGAGTAAATGCCTCGTAGTTACGGTTTTGGGTATCAAGTGAAACTTTGACAACATCTGCCAAAATATTCGCTTCACGTCCGTGTAATAGCAGTGGTGACATTAATAAAATTTCTCCAGAACGGTACTTAATACGCGGAATTCCGGAATTGCCCCTGAAGCGCGCAAAGGGTACGATACAGTTGCCACGAACCAGTCATTCGCACCAATGTTCCAGAGGGTAGCTGAATTTTTTCGCTCGAACTTACGGCGTACATACTTTTAAGTAATATTACTGTACCTATATGCAAGTATAGAATATTAATTTAGTAGTAGGTTGATTATAAAATAATATAGTATCTTACTTTATGCAGAATCAAGAAGTAGCTTATTTAACTAATGATGACAAAAACTTTTTTAAAAAACAAGATAGAGAAGATTATATATTTAACATTGACCAAGGGATAGCTTATAAGGAAATTTTTAGTCAGTATGATTTTAAAGGTACAAAAAAAAATATTATTCATTTTCCAGTAAATATCGCTGCTGAATTTCATGCTATTTCAAAAGAAGTATCGAAAAGTAAACCTCTCAATGATAGTGAGTGTCCCTCAAAACTGTTAACAGTTCAAATGCGTTTGCTTAGTATGCAAGACCCTCAGCAAAGCTTAGTATATTCAAACGATGAAAAGCCCGGAGCTACAATATTCGACTTTAAATTAGATTTTGTACCCTTACAATTCTTTGTTGAAAAATTAAATTTTGGTTTGGAAATACTTCATGGTAGAAACTGGTACGATGTAAAAAAAGCAAATTATCCTACAATCAATATAGTTATTTATTGTTTTGAGGGTAAAAAGACCATATTTAAGCTTTTTAATCGTCATAATTTAAAGCAAGCCAAGAGTACAAAAAAACTTGGTTCTGCTGGACTTAATGAAATTTTAGAGCAAGTTAAAAAAGGATTTATTAACGAGTCTAACTCATATTTACATGCAGGTCGTAATCCTTGGATAAATCAAGCTATTGAGCTTCCTTATCTGTTAATCGCACCTAATCCACTGACAAATCAAGAACAAAAATTTAAAGTTAGCGTTGAATTTATAGATATTTGTGCTATTCAAGGTAATGATAAAGATTTATCAGAGATAGCATCTAACGTTAACTTGAATTATAAATCCGAGATAAATCAGGAGGAAATACATAGTCTACAAGAAATTTATGAAGGCAATTGGCAAAGATTCTTAACTTATGCGAAATCTCAATGCATATACCACGATATTTTAATCAGATATAAGAGAACTATGCAAAAGATTTATAAAGAATTATCTATTCCAGATTCATATTTTAAAAATCCAAAGCTAACTATTGGTTCAACAGTAAAAAATTTACTCGAAGCCGCTATTCTTAATAAAGTTAAACAGGTTAATGCAATATTGGAGTATGAAAAAATACAGAAAATAGTTAGAGAATTACTTCAATACAATTCTCCTACATACTTTCAAAAATTATTTGAAAAAGAAATTGTTTTAAAACTAGAAATAGATGATAAAAACTATCAAAGCTTAAAAGCTAAGGAATTAAATGAGAAACTTTTATTAACTAAAGTAATTGGTGGTAGAACTCAATGTGGAAAAAGTATATATTTGTGTGAGCGTAATAGCAATAATAGTGATGTAATTTGTGATTCAGATATTAAACGAGCATATCCTACAGTTCTAAAAGATTTAGAATTACCACTTGGAAATTTAGAGATAGTAGAGAACATGACACTCAAAACATATTTAGAATTACGTAAAAGTGGAAATGTCTCAGAAAAATTAGAATTAGTCTATGTAACTGTTGAGGGAGAATTACCGGAATCACAAAACTTTTTACCATCAGTTACATTCATAACATCTAATTATTCAGATAATCACGAAAATATTACTAAAATTTATACTCATGAAGTTAAATTATCTCCTTTTACTACTTCGACATTTAATTGGTTAGAATATGTTGCAACACCTAAACTTAGAGAATATATAAAAGAAAATGGAAAGGTTATAATTGGTGGTTATTATTCAAAAGAAAATTTTGTACCTTTAGAAAGCTTATATTCGGAACAAAATTTAGCTAATTTGCATCATAAAGGTAAATGGACAAAAATTCCTTTAGGAGAAATTATTGTAAATCAATTCATTAATAAGCGTGAACAGTATAAAAAGATAAAAGATGGAGGTGATTATGAAAGTGAAGCAATGAATAATCTTTTAAAATTGATGGCTAATACAATTTATGGTGTATTATCTAGTAACAAGTTTAATATCTTTAATTCTATAGTCGCAAATAATGTAACTAGTGATATTAGATTAATGGCTTGGTGTATGGAAACTGCTTTAGGAGCTTTTCAAACAATAACTGATGGAGTTTCATGGAGTTTAAATAGTGTTCTAATTGGAAAAAATCTACGTTATGAAAATCCACCTCTTAACTCACTTCATCACTTACTCCATCGCTTACCTTCGTCTCAATTAGAAAAAGAAGCTACAAAAGATTCATTAAGGAAAGAGCAAAAGCAAAAAACTACTAACCACATTCCTAAGCCAAAAGAACAAGCACGTAAGCTCCGTTTGAAAGAAGGTTGGAATCAGTCAGCTATTGGTGATGCATATTATTATAAATGGCATGGTGTTGACATAGTAGAATATAATCGCCGCAATCAACCTACTATTAAACATTGTCAAATATATGATGATAAAGCTAATCTTTATTATCATTGCTTACTTGAAATTTTGGATAAAAAATTAATTCCTCAACATCTAAAAAAATGCTTTCCAATGCTTGCAAACTTTATAGATAAGTTTAAAATAGAGTCAAAGGGCTTATATACCAGCATTATTATCGATGGTATGGCAAATTATGTGTTGACTCCACCTGATTTATCTGAAGAAAAAATTATCAAACGCCGAAGTCATAATACTAAACAAAGAGATGGACGAGAAGCATTAATAACATATTATTTGGACTTAAATCAGCTTGACTCTGTTAAAATGCCTATACCTTATATCGATTATAAAATACTGTCTTGTGCCGACTATCAGAAACGTTATAAGTCAAATTATCAGTATTCAATGTTAATACCCGGTGACTATGAAAATAAGGTAAAAAGTTTTCAATCTTTTCAAATTTCCCAATTTACTTTTCGTACATATGACCAGTATGAAAATTTTAGAAAAGAGCATGAAAAAGCCAGAAATAAATACGGGCTTTCGACTGAAAGATATCACTGGGTCAGTACGGGTGATGGGAAAGTAGATACTAGTTGTATTAATTATAGACAAATGCTAATAGAGTATGACAATGCATTATGTCCTCAAAAAGTAAAAGGTACTTCGAGCAAAAAACTTTATAAGACATATCGAAATTACTCAAACGGGAAAAAAAGGAATCATTTAAAAAGTAATGGCTCATTATTGCCGCAAAACAACCCTAAAGAGCAAAAAGATAAATTAAATGCGGAACTTCGGCGCTTATTTGACTATGAAGATTCTTATAGCAATATACATCACAATAAAAAAAGTATCATAATTCCGAGAAAGATATTTGACTGATGATAAGTAAATAATTTTACTTAAAAGTAAGGGCATACAAGAAAATGATTTGAAGAATACACTTATGACTACAAAATATCGGTTATATTTGGGGTAATGTAAAAAGCGCGATGGGGAATGGTATTGCCATCATCAATAGCAGCATTCGTTACTGTTGTTCCAGCAAATATAGTGAAGCTATCATAGACCAAACCACAGCTGAGGCATTATTGGAAAACCTTGCATATTACCCAGCTATCTATGCATAATGGTGGTATCAGGAATCAGATATTGTTTATGTGTTTCGCTTAGATGAAAATAATCGAACTTTGAACAAATACGCCATCAGGACACAAAAATATACTCCCGTTTCGTTGGAAAATAAATCCAAACAAATAAAACAAGTTTTGCTGTGTCCTTTTATACGTTGCTGGCAATTTACGTATACCCAACGAATACTAAACCTCGTGTCTAGTCCTCAGCACTAATTACATATCAATCACATACAAGGGAAGAAGAATAATATGTCTTACAATTACACTCGACTAATCCGTGATAACCAACAACTTACATTGGATTTGGCATCCCAACTATACCCAGATTCAATATTGGAAATCCCACTGAATAATCGACAAAGTATAAAGCAAGGCTTTGATTATAAAGTAAAAAGCGCGATGGGGAATGGTATTGCCATCATCAATAGCAGCATTCGTTACTGTTGTTCCAGCAAATATAGTGAAGCTATCATAGACCAAACCACAGCTGAGGCATTATTGGAAAACCTTGCATATTACCCAGCTATCTATGCATAATGGTGGTATCAGGAATCAGATATTGTTTATGTGTTTCGCTTAGATGAAAATAATCGAACTTTGAACAAATACGCCATCAGGACACAAAAATATACTCCCGTTTCGTTGGAAAATAAATCCAAACAAATAAAACAAGTTTTGCTGTGTCCTTTTATACGTTGCTGGCAATTTACGTATACCCAACGAATACTAAACCTCGTGTCTAGTCCTCAGCACTAATTATTTACCCCATATAATACCCACATTTTGTAGTCAGATTGATTAGCTTTTTACTCTGAAAAGCTTATCCCACAAGCTTTTACTCTCAAATGATGTCACTGTTAGGTTCCTGGCTTAATTTCCACCAGGACTTGGAATACGACCGACAGAAGCATACACAATGCTTTACGCTTATTTCTATCAAAAACCGCCACATTAGCAGTATTACAGCTATATGCTCCATAGTTAAGCGTGTAATTACTACCATTTATAGGTGCTGTATTAATGCACTATTAACTCATTGCCAAGACATTTTAAATAACTGCGGATATGATGGGAACTAAGGGACTTCCAATTAAATAAATACACAAAATAGTTTTGTAGGGTGGGCGTCCCGCCCGCCTATGTTTGGAACGGGCGAGGACACCCATTCCACAATATGGAGAATTAAATTTTTGGAAGTCCCTAACTGATTGTCAAAGACGCACGTTATATAAAAAGGGTAGTAGTTAGGGATGCAGCCAGTTTTTCAAGTGGGGCAACTAGTATGCTTACGAGCAGAACCGTCAAGATTAGGGCCAATTATAGTAATTCTTCCACCTGTTAGCGGGCAACATCGCTACCGTGTTTTTCATTCTCTTACCCAGATCGGCGAATATCACGAAGAGCAATTGCTAGCGGTTGATGACACATCTAATAAATTCGCAAAAATTACAGAAATTCTTACCGCAGGTCAATGGCTAGAAGTTGACAAGTTTCGTGCCCAACTAACCGCATCCCGTCTCTCTAATCCACAAATCGATAATCTTTATGCTTTACAAGCAGCAAGAATTCAGTTTATACCTTTCCAGTTTAAGCCTCTACTGCGTTTTCTCCGTGCAGAACAACCCCGTCTTTTAATTGCGGATGAGGTTGGTGTTGGAAAAACAATTGAGGCAGGTTTAATATTACGGGAGCTACAAACTCGCCAACAGTTAGAAAAAGTACTTATAGTCTGTGGGAAGAAAGACCTTGTACCTAAATGGCAAAAGGAGATGCGCCGTTTTGATGAGGATTTCCGTCCATTGACAGCAGAAAATCTTAGTTACTGTTTGCGAGAGTCACATTTAGATGGTACGTGGCCGCAGCAATATTCACGTGCCATAGTCCATCTGGAATTACTCAGAATGGAAAAGTATATTTTAGGAAAAGGTAAGACTAAAAGTAGTAAGTTTCAACCTGGCTTATTAGGTCTTGAACCTCCGCCCAAATTTGACTTAGTTATTGTTGATGAGGCTCACCATCTCAGAAATCCTGAGAGTTGCTCCCATGAAGTTGCTCAATTTTTATGCGAGATTAGCGATGCTGTTATTTTCCTATCTGCTACACCTTTACATCTTGGTAATAAAAATCTTTATACGCTATTAAATTTGTTGCGCCCAGATTTATTCTTAGATGAAACAGTATTTAATGAAATGGTTGAGCCGAACCGTTATATTAATCAAGCTATTCGCTCTATCCGTCATCAGGCGCCGGGAGATAGTTGGCATGACGCAGCACTTGATGGTTTGGAAAAAGCTGCACAAACCAATTGGGGGAAAAAAGTATTAAATAAAGATATAAGATTTATAAATTGGTGTCAAAGGCTTAGTCAATGTCAAAATTTAAATGATATAGAAAGAATTAGTTGTTTACGAGATTTGGAAGAAGTCCATACTTTAGCTCACATAATGAATCGTACCCGGAGACGAGATATTGGCAAGTTCACGATTAGAGAACCACAAACAGTTCTTGTACCTTTTACACAAAAACAGCAAGAATTCTATGAAGCATTATTAGAATTTCGTACTCAAATGCTTTTGCAAAGTCATGATGCACAGATTGTTCATTTCATTTTAGATACGTTAGAACGTCAAGTCTCTAGTTGTTTACCAGCACTGGTGCCATTATTAGATGCATTCATTAGTACTGGTAGGTTTAGCTCCCAAGTTGCAAGCGATGATGACTTTGATGAACAAGAACTTGAGTTCTCGTCCGAATTAGTAGAACAAGCAGAAACACTTCGTCAACTAGCAGCTAAACTTCCCAAAGAAGACCCAAAATTTGATAAATTATTACAAATTATTCAAACAACCGTATCAACTCATTCTGGACCAGGTAAGGTTCTAATATTTTCATTTTTCCTTAAAACAATATTTTATTTAGAGCAAAAGTTGCAACAAGAAGGCATACGAATTGCAATAATAACTTCTAAAACGTGCGATGAGGAACGGGAGATGTTACGCGAGCGTTTCCGATATTCGCGAGAAAATCCAGATGCAATCGATGTTTTATTATCCTCGGAAGTGGGATGTGAAGGTTTAGATTATGAGTTTTGTGACCGACTTGTCAATTATGATATTCCTTGGAACCCAATGCGAATTGAGCAGCGTATTGGGCGAATCGACCGTTACGGTCAAAAAAGTGAAAAAATACTTATATATAATTTCGTCACACCAGGCACGGTTGAGGAGCGTATTTTCTTTAGATGTTTTGAGCGCTTAGGAATTTTTCAAGACACGATAGGCGATTTGGAAGAGGTGTTGGGAAATACGGTACAAGATTTAACTCGCATTGCACTTGACCCAAATTTAAGCCAGCAACAGGCACAACAAAAGGCACAACAGAAGGCTGATAATGTGCTGCGTTTAGCAGAGGAACAACGTCGGCTTGAATCTGAGGGCAATAATTTATTAGGTTTAGATACAAGTTTCACAGAAGAAGTTGATACGTTAATCGCTCAAGGCAGGTTTGTCAAGCCCGATGATTTACGGCAAATGATTGCAAAATTTTTGGCACAACCTAGTTTTGGAGGACAAATTACTGCTGATAGTCGCCATCCTGGGCTATATCGACTACGACTAAATAAAGATGGAAGAACCACTTTACTGGAAAAAGCACGTGAATTAAATAATTTCAACCGTACAACTCGAATGTTTGTAGATTGGCTAGAAGGTAGCGAAATGTATTGGACAATTACCTTTGACCAGCAAACAGCCCTTGAAAATCGAGATATCCCATTTGTTACACCAATCCATCCACTCGCGCGTCTTGCAACACATTATTGGGCAAATATTGACGAGCCATTAGTTACCCAAATTCTTATCCACGATAATTCTTTACCGTCTGAACGCTATTTATTTTCGTGTGACCTTTGGGAAACAGTGGCAGTTAGACCCGAAACTCAGCTAGTTTCGCAAGTTTGGAATTTAGAACGCTCTTGTTTGGCGCCGGAGGTTGCAGGTATATTGGGGCGTTTATTAAGCAATGCTGAACAACCATCAGAATTTATTGATATAGAACCTCGAAGCATTGAGCTAGCTATTCAGCAATTAGACGAAGCCGCACATCAACAACGTTTAGATGCACTAGCTGCATTACGTGAGCGTAATGATAATCTATTGAATAACAAGCTAGCTTCTTTAGACAGTTACTACCAAAGTCGCCACACTAAGGTAGAAAATGACCTGAGACAGGCAACCAACGAGCGAATCATAAAAATGAAAGAAGCCGAAGCTCGGCGCCTGCAAAGGAATTATGAAACTAAGCGTAGAGAATTAGAGAACCGCCGAGAAGCTGATATTGTTAGTAAACGAATTGCTGTGGGTATCCTAGTAGTAAAAGAGGATACAAAAAATGAGCAGCAACTACCTAGAAATAACAGCTGATAACATCCGGCGCCGTGGCGAAGACTTTGATGACATTGGTTCTTTTGTCGCGGAGCAACTGTACAGTGACCGCACTCACTTTATATACGAATTACTGCAAAACGCTGAAGATGCTCTTGCCCGACGGCTTGAAAGTGAGCCAGATAGCGATTTTCCTAGAAGTGTAAGCTTTAAGCTGTATCCTGACCGTTTAGAAGTAAGTCATTTTGGAGAACAGTTCTCCCAGAAGGATGTACGTGCGATTTCAGATATACTTCGAGGAACTAAAAAAGATAATAATAAACAAATAGGTAAGTTTGGTATTGGGTTTAAATCAGTTTATGCCTTTACTTCAACTCCAACAATACATTCGGGGAATGAACACTTTCAGATTAGGCATTATATCCGTTTATCTGGCATAAAAGCAAGAGAATTATCAGAAGGAGAAACACTGTTTATTTTTCCGTTTAACCACCAGTCAGAAACTCCAGCTAACACATTTAACCGAATTCATAATTTCCTTACCTCGTTGAAACCACGTATTCTCATATTTTTACGCAATATTAAAGAAATCTCTTGGAGTGTGGAAAATAATAACGGTCAGACTGTAAGTGGATATTATAGACGGGAATCTGAGCAAATAGATGTTGGTTGTCATCAAGTTTCTATAGAAGGTAAAAATCCAGAGAAATGGCTGATATTTAGTAAGTCACTGCCAAATACTAATGTAGAAGACAACGTAAAAGTAGAAGTCGCTTTTCTGCTTGGGCATAATCAATCTACTGGTGCAGAACAAATTATACCTGTAAATACTGGCTCACCTTTATTTGTGTACTTTCCTACAGAAATTGAAACAGAACTGAAATTTTTGATTCAAGGGCAATATCGAACTACACCCGCGCGCGATAACATTCTTAGAGATGATGATTTTAATAAAAATTTGATTGCGCTTACAGCAACACTAATTGCAGAAGTATTGCCAAAAATTCGTGAACGAGATTTATTAACAGTTAGTTTTCTTAACATACTACCAATACGTAGGTCTGACTTTTATAGAAACTCTTTATTTCTTCCAATTTTTGATGAGGTAAAATCTATCTTTCAGCAAGAAAGTTTATTGCCTACTAATCAAAAAAATGAGTATATTTCATCAACGCAAGCAAAATTATCCCGCAGTAAAGATTTACGTCAGTTACTAGCGCAAAAACAGTTAACGCAATTATATAGAGGCGATTATAGATGGTTATCAGATGAGATTACTTTAGGTAAAACACCAGATGTGTATACATATATTAAAGATGAACTAAAAATACAAGTTGTTGAACCAGAAGAATTCGCACGACAATTAAATAAATCTTTTATTGAAAAACAGACAGATGAATGGCTAGCTCAGTTTTATGCTTTTTTAAATATTCAAGCAGCACTATGGAGAAGCGATGGAGTATTAAGAAATAAAGCATTTATTCGGTTAGAAGATAAAACTCACGTGGCGCCATTTAATAGAGATTTACCAAATGCTTATATTGTTTTGTCACCAAATGAAAAAACAGAATTTCCTATTGTTGCAAGAAAAATTATATCAAATAGTACATATGGTAAAGATGCTCTTAAGTTTTTACTAAATCTTGGGTTATCTCAACCAGATATATTCGACGAAGTGATGAGTAAAACAATTCCAAAGTATGAGCAAGGAATTATTAAAATTACTGATGTTATTGCACATGAGGAAAATATTAGTAAAATTATACAAGCCTTAAAACATGTATCTATTTCAAACACTAATAAAGACAAAAAAGAAAGATTAATTCAGAAACTTAAGCAAACAAATTTTTTGCGTACTATTAACTGTGTCAGTAACAGAAAATCTTATAAAAAGCCTGGTGATAGAATAGGGGAAATAATATATTTTCGTTCTTCTGAGTTAGAGGTTTATTTTAGAGATAATCCTGAAATTTGGTTTCTGGATGAAACATTATCAGAGAATGAGCTATTTGCTACTCTAGGAGTACTTCATAAAGTAAAAGTTGATTGTAGAAAACCTGGAATTGATGGCAATATTATTATTAATAATTCTCGTGGTAATCATAAACGAGGATTAAAAGGATTTGACCCAAGCTGTGAAATAGATGGATTAGTCTTTGCTTTAGCAAATCCAACAATTGGTAAATCTTTACATATATGGAACACTTTATTAAGAGATAATCTACAACATGTATCAGGTGAAGTTCAATCATCTACAAATAAAACATTTGCTAATATAGAATCCTCAGTCAAAATGGTTTCTAAATTTGGCGCCCTTGTTCGCGATAAAGCATGGCTGCCTGATAAAAACGGTAAATTTAAAGTGCCTAATAAATTATCTCTTGATGATTTGAGTGAAGATTTTATTAAAAGTATACCTTTAGCGAAAAGTTTAGGAGTTATACCAGCGAAATCATTGCAAGAAATAGAGGAGCAGATATCTAAAATTTTAAAAAGGAAAATTAGCATCGAAGAAATCGATTTTTATGTTAAGAACATAGAAGAAATTAAAAAAATAATTAGAGAAGATAAAATTAAAAAGTTTCATGTTAAAGATACTTCTCATAACACTAAGAATGAGAATCAAAAAGAAGTTGATTTAGATTATCTTGCAGCTTTAAGAGAAGCATTTAACCAACCAGGACAAACAGAGTTACTGGATAGTCATTTTCCATTAGCTCCTATTCCTAATCCCAAAGATAGAGAAAGCAAAGTAAATAGTGAAATTAGAGATGTTAAAAAGCAGGAACCTCTTCGAGTAGAGCGTTTCAAAAAGGTGCCCGTAAATCAATGGGAATCAAAGAATACTGAGATTGTTAGAGGTTTTCTCAAAAATATATACGGAGGAAATTGTCAAATTTGTGATAACACTTTTCCAAAAAGGGATGGCTCTGCCTATTTTGAAGGACTCTATATAGTATCTTTTTCTAAAGCAAGATGGATTGACAGACCAGGAAACGTCTTATGTTTGTGTCCTAACTGTTGTGCTAAATTTCAGCATGGCTCCGTTGAAGTTAATGAAGACATACTTGAACAAATTAGGAGGTTTAAACCTCGCAATGCTGGTGGCGCCACAGAATATAGAGTAAGTATTCAACTTTGTGGAGAACCAGCAGAAATTAAATTCAATGAAAGGCACATGATAGAGATGCAGCAATTAATCGAAGTCGCTGCCGAAGATGATTCTTAATATATTTTTATATACTTGTGATGGCGCCGCTTTTAAAGAAGTACAATTTAGCGCTTGGTAGTATATCATACTTCTTAATAGTAAGGACAAATAATTGGTAATGGCTAATCTGCTTGCTGGTACGGAAGTTGAAGCACGGAATTTACGTTGGGAGGTGGTCTCTTCCACCCAGTTAGGGCAGCAAACTCTTTACAGGTTACGCTGTAAAAGTGGGGAATTACTTGGAAGAGAATTTGACATCCTTCATCCTTTTGAGCCAGTAGAGCCAGTAATTCGTGACTTACAGAAAGAGAAAGCGGCGCCTTTAGCTAATTGGTTAGTTTATCATCAAGCTTTTTTATTAGAACAAGCTTTGGGAAATGATGCTTTACTCGCTGTACAACCAGGTCGTTTACGTGTAGAGGCGTATCAATTGGTTCCTGTGTTACGCGCTATTCGCATGAGTCGAGTGCGGTTACTGCTTGCAGATGGAGTTGGGTTAGGCAAAACTATTCAAGCTGGATTAATTATTACCGAGTTAATGGCGCGACGGGTAGCCCATCGTATTTTAATTGTATGTCCAGCAGGCCCATTGTTGCAGCAGTGGAAGTTGGAGATGTCAGAACGCTTTGGTTTAAGGATGGATGAAGTTAACCGGGGTAGGTTGGAAGAAATTCGTCGCAGTACAGAGTTAGGCGCCAACATGTTCGATTATATTCCTTTGGGTATTGCTTCGATTGATTTTCTCAAGCAAGAGAAAATTCTGGAGTTATTAGAGCGCGCGAGTTACGACATGGTAGTGCTGGATGAAGCGCATCATTGTATGGACTTGGGTAGTATTGAAGAAAGGGAAGATTCCCAACGGCGCCGTTTAGCATCTGTTTTAGCGCGACGTTGTGATTCATTATTATTGTTAACCGCAACTCCCCATGATGGAAACGACCGTTCGTTCGCTTCGTTATGTGAGTTGTTGGATTTATCTTTGGTAGACGGGAAAGGAAATTTAAGAGGGGAACGTTATCGTAACCATGTTGTTCGTCGTTTAAAATCGCATATTCCCAACCGCTTTAAAACTCGCATTGTTGAGCCAAAACCAGTGGTTGCAAATAGTGATGAGCATCCTGATTATGTAGCATTACAACAAGGATTGCTAGAATTTTTGGCGCCTCAGTTACGCAAAGCTTTTCAAAAGAAGCGCTACAGCGATGTTTTGGCATTTCTAGCTTTGCTTAAACGTAGTGTTTCTACGGTAGATGCTTGTAAAACAACGCTTTCAGTAGTGGCAGAAAGATTTCAGCAGTTATTAACAGAAGGTTCAGAAACTCAAGAAAGTCGTCGTCAACGGTTAAAAAGTTTGCGGGAATATTATCGCAAGTTAGAAAGGTTTGGAACCATAAGCTTTGAAGAAGAACAGGAACAGTTTACCCTGGAAGCGGAAGAATTAGCACAGCAACTGGCAGAATTACAAAGAGAAGTACGTTCTGAGTCGCGTTCCTTATCCAAAATTTCTAGTTTTGTTGAAGCATTAGATAATTTGGTTGACTTGGCTTCGGCTGCAACTGAGCAAGACCCAAAGTTACAACAAATAGTAAAAGAAATTCAAGATATTCGCGCTCGTGAACACAATGCAAACGTTTTAATTTACACAGAATATACAACTTCTCAGCGCGCGGTAGCAAAGGCACTTGCGGCAGCTAAAATTACTGGAGTGTTGACATTAAGTGGAAATGATAATGAAAAAGTCAGGCTAGAAATTACCGACCGTTTCCGTAGTGAAAGTAATTTGGTGTTAGTTAGTACTGATACTGCGGCAGAAGGTTTAAATTTACAGCAGCGTTGTCATCACCTGATACATTTAGAATTACCATTCAACCCTAACCGTTTGGAACAGCGTAATGGACGCATTGACCGCTATGGACAGGAATATGACCCGATAGTGCGTTATTTATTTTTGCGGGGGACTTTTGAAGAACGAATTTTATTAAGATTAATTGCAAAATACGAGCGTCAGCGCGCTTCGTTAACTTTTGTTCCCAATACCTTGGGTTTGACAACTTCTACCGATGCTTCTGCCGCGCGGTTGTTGCAAGGTTTAATGGAAGAAGACCAAAAGTTATTCAAAAACGATACGCCCTTACTGGTTGATTTTTATTCCCAGGAAGACGATAATACTGGCGCCGATACAGCAACGCAGGAACTTTTAGAAGAAATTGACCGTTCGTTGAAGGGTTTTCAACAAGCAGCGCGTACACATGCTTGGTTAGGGGACTCTGGGATGAACGCAGAAAAACAGCTATTAGCAAAAGCAGACGAAGCAAGAGAAAAAGGAGCTAGCACATCTTTTGTAGACTTATTTAGTTTTGTTCGCGATGCAGTTTTGCTTGATGGTGGAGATTTTCAAGTGAGTATGCACCCAGAAATTTTTACAGTTAAGCTTCCACCAACTTGGAGTTATGGACTTGATGAATTACCAGGATATGACACAGACACTCGCTGTTTACGGTTAACTACTAATATAGATATAACCCGCGACGAGCAAAATCGCCCCGTTGGTTTTTTAGGTCGCGCGCATCCTTTAGTAAAACGTGCTTTAGATAGGGTACGTAACTTATCATTCGGCGCCGATAATAACCAAGACAGTCGTGTTAGTGCCGTAAAAGCAAATATTAAAACTTATACTTTATTATTTACCTTCTTGGGTAGAGTTACCAGCGGCGCCGGTTCCGAATTTGAAAGAGTCTTAGCAGTAAAAGTATCAGTAGATGGGGAAACCGAATTTTATGAAAAAGCAGAAGATTGGTTATTTTTAGCTGACCCCAATAAAGCGATACGGACAAAAGACGTATGGAAAAACTACTTTGAGCAACATTTCTCAACCGCAAACGAGCTTGCAGAAACCATAGCTCAACAAGGATGGTTATCTATAGCAGAGAACTTTACCACAGAACATAGTCGGGAAATAGAGAAAGAAAGAGCTATTCAAACCGAATGGTTAAAACAACGTAGTCAAGAAATAACAGGAACAGAAGTAGAAATTGCAGTGCAAACAAGTTTATTCGATATGCCAACAGATAATGAACCCATACCCCAATCAACTTGGATGTCAATAACTGACCCAATAGAAAGGTTAGCACTTTTCGCAACCGATACAACTCAAAGCGTGCGCCTACGTAGTGAAGCTGATGGAGTGTTACGAATTTATCGTCAACGCCTAGCTATGTTAGAGTCAAAATTAGCATTACAGGCGCCAACAGTTTTACCTTTGGGTGTGCTAATGTTGGTTCCTGAGAGTCATTATTAGCAACGGATGTAACGGATATAACGGATGTATGCTGGTAATTTATTGGTAACAAGCAAACTAAGTGTCTCTACTGAGTTGCTGCTTCAGCGGGCGCCTAAATTCTGAAACAACGAAACTTCGTTCGGCAATTGAGAATTTTCTCAACTATTTGCTCGATTTAAAAAAACCTACCCTTGAAAGAATGGCAGGCTCTGGTATCTAATTATAAAGAAAGTATATTTTTTGACTAAATCAAATATAGGAATCCGGAAAAACCTTAGATGCTATTGATTAACTTAAATAGAATAATAGTATTTATGCTTATCTAGATAAGATTATAAATACACTTATACCTTGTATGCACTAATAACCACCGCAATATGATGTACCCTATGTTTCCACCTGTAGTGCCTGCGGTTACCTATGTTAAAAATGTAGCAGTGCAGACAGAGCAAAATTTTATATTTGCTTCAAAAGTTAACTTACCGCTGTCAGAAGATATTGACATTAAGGGCAAACCTGTATCATCTGCCTTGACTCAAGCTTTGTCTTCTCAACAAGCAGAAGCTAAACAATTTTTACAGCAAGGAATTGAGAAATTAAATAAAGGAGAAGTAGCAGAGGCACAAAAATCTTTACAGCAAGCGCTCAATATCTATCGGCAAATAAAAGATATGTCAGGAGAAGGAGAAACTCTAAAAAACTTGGGTAATGCTTATTATCTTCAAGCAGACTATGCCCAGGCAATTAATTATCAACAGCAGGCTGTAAAAATAGCACAGAAAACTAACAATCGCAATTTGGAAAGTCGGGCGCTATTGAATATTGGAAATGCTTATCGTAATTGGCAAAAGTACTCTAATGCGATTAAATTTTATGAACAGAGTTTAAAAATTACACGTCAGTTCAAAATCACAGAAGTTGAAGGAATAGCAGTCGGTAATTTAGGTATTGCTTATTATGAATCAAAAAACTATCCCAAGGCTATAGAAAGTTTACAGCAAAGTTTGTCTATTTCTCAGACAATTAAAGATAACAAATTGCAATCACTTTCTTTAGTGTATTTGGGTCAAGTTTATAATGCTCAACAACAATATTCCAAAGCGATTGGAGCTTATCAGGAGGCTTTAGAAATTACTAGAAAACAAGAGAATCTTGGTGGTGAAGCTTCTATAGTAGCTGCATTAGGACTTGCCTATGAAAAAATAGGGAACTTCCAAAAGGCTCTTGAATTTTATCAACGAATGTTAACCATAGCACAAGAATTAAACGACAATGAGCAAGAAATAGCAGCTAAGAAAAGTATTGAAAGAATTCAACTCCGTTCTAATTATCAAGACTTGGAACAAGGGCGCCAAAAACTTGAGCAAGCACGAAAAAGTAATAATGTACCAGCGGCAGTACTTGCTTTAATTAATACAGGCAGAATTTACAATCAACAAGCTAATTACTCCGAAGCCACTCAAACACTTGAATTAGGTTTACAAATATCCCGTTCCATTAAAAACCCATTATTAGAGGCTCAAGTGTTGCTAGAATTTGGCAATACTTATTTTTTACAGAATAAACTTGATAAAGCAATTGAATTATATAAACAAAGTTTGCTGATTAGTCAACAATTAAAAAAGAACAATGATAATAAAATTAAAGAACTAGGTATTGAGACAGAAAGAATTTCACTGATACAACTAAGCGTTAATCATAAACTTAAAGGAGACTTAAAGCAGGCAATTGAATATCGTCAACAAGATTTAGCAATAGCCCGCAACCTTAAACAATCTTCTAGAGAAGGACAAGCTATTTATGACCTAGGTAACTATTTTTGGGAGCAAGATAATTATATTCAGGCAATTAATTATTTTCAACAAAGTTTAGAAGTTGGACAAAAAAATGATGACATTGTGTTGCAAGCCCAATCTTTGAGAATATTAGCAACTACTTATTTAGGGTTAGGAGATTTTGAACAAGTAATTAATTACGCAAAAAAAACTGAAAACATAGTTAAAAACTTGGATAAATCACGTCATTACCATAAGTTATCTACTATACAAAGTGATTTTGTGAGACTATTAGGTGGTCAATCTTTATCTTTATTAGGAGGTGCTTACCTGTTTGGTAGCGCTAGCCATGACCAAGCCATTGCATATTTTCAGCAAAATCTAGAATTTGCAAAAAATCTTCCGAATAGTAATAATAAATTTAACGTACTAATAAATGCTTATCATGATTTAGGAAGTGCAAATGCTTTTTTAGGAGATTATGACAAAGCTATAGAGTATTATAAGGAAGCTTTAGATATTCAACGCTCAATCAAAGAACCCCAATTTCAACAGATAAGCCGCCAGATAGAAGGAGCTAGTTTACAATTTTTAAGTTCAGCTTATACTTCCAAGGGAGATATTAAACAATCACTTAAGTATGCTCAAGAGAGTTTAGCAATTGCACAACAAGACAAAAGTGTTTACGGTAAAGCAGGAGCTTTAGCGAACTTGGGACGAACTCTATTTCATGCAGGAAATTTATCGGAAGCAGAGAAAACGCTACGAGAAGCAATTAATGTATTTGAATCAGTTAGAGTAAGCCTAGGCGAAAAAGACGTACAAAAAGTATCTTTTTTTGACCTTTATACAGATGTTTATGAGTTGCTACAACAAGCATTAATTGCACAAAATAAATCAGTTGCAGCTTTAGAAATAGCTGAACAGGGTAGAGCAAAATCTTTTTCTGAGTTATTGGCATCACGTGCAGGATTGACACAAATTTCTGACACATCATTTAATCTTGAGCAGATAAAGGAAGTTGCTAAGACACAAAACGCCACACTCGTTCAATACTCGATTATTTACGATTCTTCCAAAGCATTAGTTCCAGCCAGAATTCAAGGTCTACAGCCGAATCAAGAATCAAAACTTTTAATTTGGGTTGTTCAGCCTACAGGTAAGATAACGTTTCGCTCGGTTGACCTTAAGAAAAATTTAAATACTTCCCTGGCAAAGCTTGTTACTAGCAGCCGTAATTCTATTGGTGTTAGAGGACGTGCAAGCATTGATATAGAGCCTATAATCGATACAGGAGAGCAGAAAAAACAATTACACAAATTGCTAATTGACCCCATTGCTGACCTCTTGCCTAATGACCCAAACTCCCACGTTATCTTTATACCCCAAGGTTCACTGTTTCTAGTTCCCTTTCCAGCTCTACAAGATGAAAAAGGAAAGTATTTGATTGAAAAACATACAGTTATGACCGCACCTGCTATTCAAGTTCTAAATTTGACGCATCAACAAAAGCTCAAGCCATATCCTGCAAATTTGCAAACAGCATTAATTGTTGGTAATCCTATTATGCCTAAAGTCACCACAAAAATTAGCGGCACACCTAAGCAGTTGTCCAGTTTACCAGCAGCAGAACAAGAAGCAAAAGAAATTGCCAAACTATTTAAAACTGAGGCATTTACCGGCAGTCAAGCCACGAAAGAGAAAATTTTACCTAAGCTATCGCAAGCTAGAATTCTTCATTTAGCAACACATGGCTTGTTAGATGAGGTAAAAGGACTGGGTGTACCAGGCGCCATTGCGCTTGCTCCATCTGGTAACGGTCAACTCAACGATGGTTTACTGACCACGAATGAAATTCTAGGCTTGAAACTCAATGCTGAGTTAGTTGTCTTGAGTGCTTGTGATACTGGGCGAGGTCAAATTACAAGTGATGGTGTAATTGGTTTATCTCGTTCATTAATTACGGCTGGTACACCTAGCGTGATTGTTTCGCTGTGGGCAGTACCCGATGCTCCGACTGCTGAATTAATGACTGAGTTTTACCGTAACTGGCGAGAGCGCAAACTGAATAAAGCTCAAGCATTACGCCAAGCAATGCTTAAAACAATGAAGAATCATCCAAATCCAAAAAATTGGGCAGCATTTACTCTCATTGGGGAGGCAAACTAAATATGCCATTCATCAAGCGGCGCCATTTTTTGCAGTTGGGAGGCTCAACACTAGCTGCTATTGGCTTAAGCCAATTAGAAATTGAACAACAAACTATTCGTCATACCCAGGTTTTAGCCCAAAATACGCCACGTAAGCGAGCCTTATTAGTAGGTATTAATGACTATGCTAATATTGGACAATTCCAGTGGTCTCCACTAGAAGGAGCAGTCAACGATACTGAGATACAAAAACAACTTTTAATCAACCTCTTTGGTTTTCAACCCGATAACATCCGCATTTTACATAATGAAGAAGCAACGCGCGATAACATCTTACAAGCGTTTGAAGACCACCTAATCAAATGGGCGCAACCAGGAGATGTTGTAATATTTCACTTCTCTGGACATGGTTCTCAAGTTGCTGACCCAGGTAAAGTTTTTAGCGATGGACGAGTTAGTACTATCGTTCCGATTGATAGCCCACTCCCACCTGGATATCCAAACAAGGGAGGGAAAGTAAGAGATATTACTGGACATACTTTGTGGTTACTAATGCAAGCTATTAACACAGAAAACGTCACTTTTGTGCTGGATAGTTGCTACTCAGGTGGAGCCAGAAAAGGGATTTTTACAGTGAGAGCGCGCCCAGGCGACCAAGAATTGCTGAGGATTAAAGACCCTAAAATTCAACTTTTAGCTAGTAACCAAGAACAAAAATATCAAAAACAATTAATGTCTCGATTGAATTTGACTTACCCAGACTTTTTAAAATTGCGTCAACAAGGTGTACCAAAGGGAGTTATGCTGGCAGCGGCAAAGCAAAACGAAGCAGCTATTGATACTAGATTTGCCGATACGCCTTGCGGTATTTTCACTTATGTACTTACTCGTTATCTTTGGCAACAAACAGGAACTGAGTCAGTGAGTGAAGTAATGCTTAGTACAAGTAACACTACTGAAAGAATATTGCAAGAATATTTTCGCACTCCTGGTTTGGTGCAAAGACCAGAATATAACGTCAAGCAGGGAAGTAATAACGATAAGCTGGCAGTTTATTTTACTAATGTAAGAAAAATTCCAGCCGAAGCAGTAATTACTAAGGTTCAGGGCAATCAAGTTGATTTGTTTTTAGGTGGCATAGACCCTCGCAGTTTAAAAGCTTTTGGAGAAGGTGCAACTTTCACGGTAATTGATAGCCAAGGACAAAAGCAAGGACAGGTAAAGATTGAATCACGACAACAACTCAAAGCACGAGGTAAACTAATTCAAACAAACAACAAAACAGAAGTTTTACCCGGTACATTACTGCAAGAGCAATCGCGCGCAATTCCAAGCAACTTAACTCTCGACATTGGACTAGACCCATCGCTGGGAGAGGAGTTAGAACAGGCAAAGCTGGCACTTCAATCTATCAAACGCATTCGAGTCTTAGCATTACAAGAACAAGAAGTTCAATATATCCTGGGTCGCATCAGCAAGTCTTACTATCAGCAACTGCAAAAGCTCAATTTGAAAAATCTGCCGGAAGTTGGTAGCATCGCTCTATTTTCCCGCGCACTAGATTTTATTCCTGGTTCATCCGGCGCCGCAACAGAAAAAGCAGCTGATGCAGTTAAACGACTACAAGGCAAACTCAAATCTTTGCTAGCAGCGCGAGTTGTCAAGCTGACATTAAATGCGAGTTCATCAAAGCTGGCAGTATCAGCAGCCATACAAAAAGTAGATGGAAGCCAGCTTGTAGCGGAATCATTTACTGTGCGAGGAGAGGCAAAAATTCTTAGTGGTAATAGGGATATAGCATCTCAAACATCCAATGCTGAGAAATTACAACCAGGAACAGAGGTACAGTTTTTGGTCGCAAATAACGAGTCGCGTAGTCTGTATATTAGCGTTTTGCTAATTAGTTCTGACGGAGAATTATCTGTTCTCTCACCCCTACCAGGAAATGAGGATATTCGACCAGTTCCAGCAAAACAGCAAATTTTAATACCTGATAGGGAAAAGTATAAATTTAAAATTGGTAAAGATACTGGAATCGCAGAAGTCTTAGTAATTGCGAGTACAACCCCGCTTACAAAAGCCATCCAGCTATTGCGTATTTTAGCAGATGATAAACCTCAACAACAAAGAGGATTACCTATTGATTTAGACAAAGAACCAGCAGAAGCAATCGCTAGTTTACTAGATGATTTAGATGACGCTAGTCGTGGAGGGGGCACAACTCAGGTTGCAGGTGTTCGTCAAATTAATACAGAACAAATAGCTGCCTTATCTATCACTTTTGAAGTTATTACAAAACCATAAAAATTAAATTATTATATGAATGAATCTCGCTTAAGCAAAGCAATAGAACGCTATCAAGCTGCAATTGAAAAGCTTAAAACTGCTACTGATAAAAATTATAGCCAAAACCAAATTACCTCTACACACATTTTAGAAATTTTAACAGCACGAGATGAAGTGCAAGCTGCATTAGCAGATACTACGCAGACATCTGGAGAGAGCTTCGCGCTAATTACTCAATTAGATAATATATTAAAAGAACAATTTAAAAAACATGCTAAAGTAATCTCTAGTATCAGCAAAACTGCTAACTGGAAAACCAGCTTTAATCCTTCAAAAGAAGCGTGGTGGTGGTTTGAAGATAAACTAGGGTTTTGGGATCGGTTTGATTGGTTCTGGAATGGTGTTTCTGTTTCTTCTTTAACTATTTCTCTGGGTTTAGTAGGAGATATTTCATCTCGTTTCCTCACGGGTGGATCCGATACACTAGGCGCCTTAGCAGTAAGTACACAAAGCATTTTGACCTTACTAACTGCTGGTGGCGCACTCACGGTAACAGGACAGGAAGCGTACAAAAGTATTCTTAGAAGCATGAAAATTCCTGAGCGGTATTGGCATGAAATTAGTGCAGGTTTTTCATTTACATTAACAGTTGGACTAATCTGTTTACGATTATCTTTACCACAAATTGCTACTCAATACAGTAAATGGGGTTTTGATAACTACCAAAAAGGTGATTGGGGAAGTGCAGAAGAGAATTATCAACGAGCGATCAAACTCAACCCTGATGATACCCTAGCCCACTTTAACTTAGGTCTACTCTACGAAGAGCAGCAAAAACTTGAGCTTGCTCGTAGCGAGTACCAAATTGCCGCTCAAGATAATATTCTCGGTGCAATTAATAATTTATCTCGTCTTTATATTCTTAATAAAAACTACCCTGCTGCGGCTAATTTACTATTGAAAGCATTAGCATCTGAGCAAAAGTTAAAACCTAGTGACGAGGCGAAACATACTTTGTTAAAAAATCTCGGCTGGGCAAGATTAATGCAAGGACATTACCCAGATGCAGAAGCTAAACTTCTAGAAGCAATTGAGTTACAAAAGTCAGCCAAACTCAAAACTAATATTGCTGCTCCTCACTGTTTACTAGCACAAGTCATGGAAGCACAAAAAGATAAAAAAGGCGCCCTCAAAGAATGGGAAGCTTGCAACCAATACGCTGATATTGCCTCTAGCCCTGATGAAGATAGTTGGTCAATTACTGCTAAAAAACGTTTGGCACAAAAGGAAAATAACCGATGAAATACTCTAAAGCAACTACCAAAATCTTGTTATTAGCAGCAGTTATGGTAGTAATACAAAAATTCGCCTTAGCTTTGCCTGCTCAAAATATTGCCCAAGCTCAGTCAAAAGAAGTCACTCACTCTGCTAGAATTTCATCAACAACGGGTAAAGTTTTACTTAAGCGTGTAGATTGGTCAGATTTTCGACCTGTTGCTGTGGGGACAGAGTTAAATCAAGGAGATCAAATCAAACCCAATAAAGGCGCCAGAGTTAGAGTAACTTGCCCTAATTTTTATCAACCATTTATTCCCGCAGGAGTACCTTCAGGTCTAAAAAGCATTTGTCCTGTATGGCAACCGATAATCTTTAAAGCACCTCCAACTTCAGGGACTTTAGGCGGAACTAATTCCCAAATTCCTTATCTAATCACACCTCGGCATAGCCTAGTGTTGAGTAATACCCCTAGTTTTACATGGAATCCTGTACCAAATGCGACAAAGTACACAGTAAAATTGCTTGCTCAGACAGAAGTAGTGTGGCAAAAACAAGTTAATAAAAGTTCAACTATTTATCCTGGTAATCCCCGCTTGAGAGCAGGAACAAAGTACTCGTTGGTTATCACAGCAAATACTGGTAAATCATCCCAAGATGAAGGAAAACTAAATCTAAACTTCATAGTACTAAATAAATCTGAGATAGCAGCTATCCAAACAGAAGTGACTAAAATCATTAAACAAGAAGCAAGTCAACAAGTAACTGCGTTAATGTTAGCAAATTTTTACAGCCGTTACACTTTACCAGAAAATACAATTCAAGCTTATGGTCTTACAGCCCAAAACTTCAAAAGTTATAGCTTGAGTGCAGATGCAATCGCAACAATAGAAGCATTATTAAAGCAAGGTAAACAATCTCCGATTATATATCGCTCTTTAGGGGATATTTACTGGCAAGCTGGATTGACTCAAAAAGCTACAGAAAACTATTTAATGGCAATAAAACTAGCCAAAGCAAGTGAATATTTAGAGGAGCAGACATTAGCTCTATTTGCTTTGGGGGAAGTTTATGCTGCAACAGGAAATATTAAGCAGGCAATAAACAGCTATTCTCAAGCAAAGAATGGATATATCTTGTTAGGTGATAAAAAACGTGTAAGTTTAATCAACCAATACCTTGAAAACTTAGAATAACTTTAGGCAACTTTAATTTCTGCAATAGTTTCTTCTAGGTGTTCCTGAATTACTAGCTTTTCTCGTTCGAGGATTGCTCGTTTTGCAGCATCTTGTGCAACCCTTACAACTTGAGCAGCAGAAAATCCATCCATTTGCTTAATAATAGTAGACCAGTTTATGGCGCCTACTTCAAGCGATGAGAGTGTTTCTTTCAGTATAAATTCTAACTCTTTTTCTCCAGGTTTGGGAACCTCTATCAAATCATCAAATCGTCTCCAAAGGGCTATATCAAGAGTTTTATTTAGATTAGTTGCTGCCACTAAAAGCCCAGATGATGGCTCATACTCGTCTAAAATTTGTAAAAATGTGTTAACAACCCGCTTAATTTCACCTACTTCTTGGAAATCCTCTCGTGATTTAGCGATTGAATCACACTCATCAAGAAACAATAAGCATGGCTTTTTCGATGCTTCTTCAAACACAAGCCTTAAATTACTGGCTGTCTCACCTAAAAAAGATGATACCATTGCATCAAATCGAACTTTGATTAATGGTAAGCCTGTATTCCAAGCTAAACGTTCAGCCCCCAATGTCTTGCCGCAACCGGGAGAACCATATAATAGAATTTTTTGACGATAACGTAAACCGTGATGAGCTAACCTGTCTCTAGCTGCATACTCACGTTCAATTCGACGGAAACGTTTCTCAATATTTTGAGGCAAGACCATATGGTGCCGTAGTTTTTCTCTCGGTACGGCGCTTACTAAAGGTATATTAAGTCTTTTACTTGTTGGTAGCTCACTTAAAGCTTGAAGATTCTCTGGTGGAGACGATATATGATTGCCGTTTGAAGAAGGCAGTGTATGCTTGCCATTTGAAGATGATTTTTCTTTTTGACTCTTTTTGGCAATATTCTCCAGCTGATCAGCTAGGAGCGTGTGTCCTTTACTACGCTCTTCCTCAATCACCAGGTTTGTAAGTTTGTCAATCGCTTCAGTGTCTGAGCTAGCAATCGCTCTAAACAGTCTTTTGAGAAGCTCCGCTTTCATAACGCCTCTCATCCTAAATAATTTTTTATAGTATTATTGTATCGTTAAATGGGTTTCGCGAAAATAATATAGTGTATGGTGTACTCATAAATTTTAAGGCAGTTTCGGCAATTCATAACTCAATTGTGCGTGCAGTCTATCTAATGCTATAGTGCTATTGAGTGCTAGCACTTGTTTGCAAACGCTAATAAATTCGTTTTTCGGCTGCAAACGTTTAAAATAGCTGAGTAACTCTTAAATTGATATCAAATGCCATCTAATAACCCACAAGTGTCAATTAGATTAACTCCTGATGAATACAGTTATCTTCAAGGGTTAGCAGAAAGAAACTTTGTTACATTGCCGCAGTTTGTCAAGATTTTGGTTAAACGGGCAATTGCAGAGGATAAAAAGCAACAGGGTCAATAACCAATGTTCGAGCTTGACTTTACTGAGAGCGCTATAGAAGATTTGCGCTATTTTAGAAAAACAGAACAAAATTTAATTTTAGATAATGTAGAACAACAATTACTACAAGAACCGCTGGAAATCACTAAAAACCGGAAACCACTTCGTCCTAACGATATATCAGCTTGGGAACTAAGGATTGATAAGTATCGTGTGTTTTATGATGTAAATGTGGAGGATAATTTAGTCATAATCAAAGCAGTCGGTTGGAAAGAACATAATCAATTATTTATTCGCGGTAAGGAGTTAAACTTATGAGAACAATTGACCTTTCAGCAACAGATGCTAATTTAGCAGAAATACTATCATTGGCTGGTGATGAAACGATTATTCTTAGAACACGCGAAGGGCGAGAATTTGTGATATCAGAGGTAGATGATTTTACACACGAGGTCGCTTTAACTGCTCAAAATCAAGAACTGATGGAATTTCTTGCAGAGCGTTCAAAAGAAACAAAACGGCACAGTATCAGTAAAGTAAGGGAGATGTTAAATCTAGAATAGCTTAATTTATGCCTATAAAACAAGTAAACTGTCGGTTACATCCACTCAAGTACTGTTGTAGGCGCCATCTGTTTTGTCCTTTGATGTGTTGATGTTGGTTCCTGAAGTAGAGTGTAAATTTATGGCTTGGGAAGAGTTTGAGCGGGACTATGACTTTGTGGATGTTACTGAATATGAAGCATCCGCTGGCGCCGACCCACCTGGTTATATTTTCGTGTCGCGACGCGGTTCACAAAAAAATAATCAAACAGAAGTTGATGTTATCAAGATTACAAAACTTGAATTGCAAGAGCTAAATTTAATTTGTGAGTATGAAATCTTAACTTCAGACATTTCTATAAAAATGGCTGAAACACTTATTTATAAAGCTGTCTTAGATGATTTGTATGATAATGAATTTAACGATAAAGCTCACAAAATTAACTTTATAAATCTTAAATCTTACAACCTTAATGGACAACTTCAAAGGCATTAGTTCCTATGTTCTTATTAAACATTCACAGGCGCCTCCAAAACGAACAAACCATCCGTTACATCCGCTATAATCCGTTGCCAGCGACACAACAGCAAATTTTAAGTTACACTTCAGCTTGAGGATATCTGTTAAATCGCCAATACCATAATGCCCTTAGAACTCCTTCAACACTGCACTTTTACTGGTCCTGCGTTACCTGAGCCGTTTGTTCGCTTTGAGTTAGAAAAGGAACTAACCAAAGCCAAACTTATCCCTAAAAATACAGGGAGCGAAGGAAAGGAACTGCAAGAGGCTTGGAGTATATATCGTCGCAAGTTGAGGGAATTAGTAGCACGAGGCGGCGCCTTACGAGTCCGAAATCATATAATTACACCATTATTAAAATTACTTGGGTATGACCGTATTGATACCGCAGGGGAAGTTGCTACTCGTGAAGGGTTAGAATCTGGAGGTGAGTTGCTTGTAAATGCGAACGGTAACAAGCTGCGGGTATGGTGTGTTGATTTTGAAACTGATTTAGATGCACCTGCTAAAAGGGGAAGTGCTTATCGCTACAGCCATTTACGCATAGCCCAACGGGTTTTATTGTCCTGTGGGGAACGGTTTGGATTATTAACAAACGGGGTAGAATTACGATTACTAGTTTCTGACCCTGCACGTCCTGACTCACAAGTTAACATTGCAATTGACCCATATTGGAAACGCGCGCGTGAAATTCCGGATTCTTTCTTGCTTTTACTCGCGCTAGCTTGTCCAGAAGGTGTAAAAGCAATACCTGACTTAGTAGAAAAAGCACGGTTACAACAAGCGCGCGTAACCAAAGAACTGCGAGTACAAGCACGACGCGCAGTAGAAAGGTTTATACAAGAAATTTTAGATAATCCCCATAATGTTAATGCAGCACATATTGTTTCTGCTAAAGCAGAACAACTAGCCAAAGCGTTATGGAAAGAAGGTTTAATCATCGTTTATCGCTTACTATTCATCCTGAAATTAGAAACAAGCGATAACCCTGCACAAGCATTTAGTTTCGCATCAACAAGCTTATGGCGTAATACTTTCTCACCAAGTATGGCACTTGCAAGTTACGCACGCAAAGTATTAGATGAAGGTTGGCAGACAGGGAGCTTATTAGAGTCAGGGATGCGCGCGTTATTTAAAATGTTCGTCTCTGGCATTGACTGTACAGAAATGTCAGTTAAACCATTAGGTGGCGCCTTATTTGGAGAGAATGCCACACCAGTACTATCCAGCTTAACATGGGGAGAAAGGGCAGTAGCTCATTTATTAGACCAGTTGTTATGGACAACACCGCAAAAAGGTAAAGGAAGAGAGCGGGTACATTATGCACCATTAGATGTAGAAGACTTAGGAAGAGTTTACGAAGCATTACTCGAATTAGAACCAGGTATTACAACAGAACCAATGTGTCGTTTACGGCGCCAAAAATTAGAAGTAGTTGTGCCAGTAGCGCAAGGAGAAAAATATCGTCCCGCAAACCCCACTCTAAACACAGCTAGCGAGGAACTAGAAGAAGACATAGAAGAAATTGAAGAAACAGAAGAAGAGGAAGAAACACCCAAACGAGGCAAAAAAACCAAAGTAGAATGGATAGAGGAAATACCACCGAGACGTTTTTACTTGCGTGTTGGTTTAGGAAGAAAAGCAAGCGGGTCATATTACACACCCCATTCATTCGTGCGATTTTTAGTCAAAGAAACACTAGAACCACAAATCAATGAACTTAGTCCCAAAGAAGACCCTAACCCAGGAGAAATATTAAAATTAAAAGTATTAGACCCCTCGATGGGAAGCGGGCACTTTTTAGTAGAAGCTTGTCGATATTTAGGAGAGAAACTATACGAAGCATGTCGTTTATGCGATGAATTAGCAGCTTCTAACTCTACAAAAGCCAAAATATATCGCCAACGAGTCATTGACTTACCCGACCCAGATGATAAACTAATGAAATACTTACCATCTGCGGCGCCGGAAGGACAAGAAACAGGTTTTTCTCAAGCCGAAGCAATCGCATTATGTCGGCGTTTAGTAGCAGTACACTGTTTATACGGAGTTGATAAAAATCCTTTAGCAGTAGAATTAGCAAAATTATCTTTATGGCTAGAGTCTCACGCAGAAGGTTTACCCCTGACATTCTTAGACCATCGCTTAGTTTTAGGAGACTCTTTAACAGGCCCATTCTTTGAACACTTATTAAAATATCCAGGTGGTAAGCAAGATAGAGTAGATGATGTATTTGCCATCAACCTGCGACAGCAATTTAAACAAAAAATGAATGAAGCGTTGAAATACGCACGTGATTTAGAGGCAACAATAGGGATTAATATTGCTGATATTTTAACAAAACAAGCAGCCAAAGAAAAATTAGACGCAGCATTGGCGCCTTTTAAAATTGTAGCAGCAGCTTGGTCAGGTGGCGTAATGTTAGGGGATGAAGGATGTAGCGATTTAGACTATTCATGGTTAATTCAAGCAGTTGCAGCAACCGGAGAACTACCAGAAGATTTATCTGATAAGCCTAAATTATTAGCGATGATAGCGCGCGGTTTGGGAATAGAATATGTACTATCAAATCGTGATGAGTTATTGGCTGTGTTAAATAATAAGGAATGTGTACCTGCTTTCCCCTATGACTTGACATTTGCTGAAGTATTTTATAGAAATGGAAATTTAGACGATAAACAAGGATTTGACGCAGTTTTAGGAAACCCACCGTGGGATAGAATGCTTCCTGCGGATAAAGAGTTTTTTGCTGCCTATGATTTTAATATTTTAGAGGCAGCAACGAAACGCGAACGAACAGCGATAGAAAAGCGGCTTTTGAGCGATGATAAGATTGTTTCTAAACATCAAGCTTATATTGAAGAGTTTCGTAGTGTAGAAAGAATAATTAAGATACTTTATAAGTATCAAACAGCAATTATTAATGGCGAAAAAACCATTGGAAAACAAGATGCCTTTCGTGCATTTATGGAACGTAATGCAAAACTACTTTGTCCTTCAGGATTTACAGGTGTTGTAGTTCCTTCCGCTTTTCATGCAAATGAAGGTGCCACTGGTGTACGTAAGCTATATTTTGAAGATATGGTTCCTAAATATTGTTACTCATTTGAGAATAAAAGAAAAATATTTGAAATTCATGCTAGTTTTAAATTTGCGGCAGTTGTTGCTAAATCTACAGGAGTTAAAACTGCATTTCCATGTGCGTTTTATCTACATGATGATGAGTGGTTATTTAATGATGCAAGTCAACGTCAAATACTTAGCTATAATCTTGATTTTGTCAAAAACACAGGCGGAGAATATCTTAGTTTATTAGAGTTGCGTTCAGCAAAAGATTTAGATGTTGCGAAAACTTGCTTTGCAAACGGTGAACCTTTTGGGCAAGTATGCGAACGTCTAGGTATAAAACTTGGTCGAGAATTAAATATGACTGATGATGCTTGGCGATTTACTCCCACTTCTGAAATTTTATCAGAAAGCAAAGACCCGCGCGACCCTGAGATAGCCAAGCAATTATTAGAAATGGGTTATCTAGTGCTACATGAGGGAAAAACGTTTCATCAATATAATGATAAATGGGGTTTACCTGCTCGACAATTAGTGTCACTTTCCAAATGCCAAGATAAAAGTAATTGGTTAAAAGCATCAACATATTTTCGTCTTCAATTTCGTGAAGTTACGCGAGCAACTGACGAACGAACGGCAATCGCATGTATTGAAACACCCAGCGTATTAAATTCATATACTGCAACTAATGAAAGGACTCCTTGGGAACGTTTATCTTATTTATCCTTATATGTTTGTGCTATTTTTAATTCCTTCTGTTTTGACTGGTGTTGCCGCCAATTCGTTCAAATCCATTTAACTTTAGCTATACTTAGCAATTTGCGATTACCAATCAAAACACCATTAGCTTTTCTCTCCCATTCCGCCCTTCGTCTGACCTGCAACCACACTAGCTATGAACCTTTATGGCGCGAACAATTAGGTGAAGAATGGCGCGAACCTTTACCTCCCCTTACTTTCCCAGTCCTCGCTACAGATAATGAACGTTGGCAAGTACGCGCGGCTATAGATGCAGTAGTTGCTGATGCTTACGGGCTTAACCACGAACAATATGCTCACATTCTCTCAACCTTCAGCCACAAAAGTTACCCCAAGGCACCGCAACTATGTCTCGCTTGCTTTGAGGAGTTGCAAAGCATTGGCATTGAAGCATTTACTAAAAAATATGACCCATACTGGGATATTCCTTTAAATGAAAATTTACCTCAACCAGTCATAGAGTTACCTCTTCCTAATCAAAGTAACGAAAATACTATCTCTACAGATGATGGTAGCTTTCAACTTAGTGGTGAGGCGCCAGCAAAGAAAACGCGACGAAAGAAGAAATAGACAGTTACTTATGCAAATCATTAATTTACGATATTTTTTGGTATAGTACAACCAAAAAGTAATTATATACTATAATGTTGTGTAAATTAATCACTACTTAGGTAGTTAACGTATTAAAAAATAATTTTTGAAATGAAAATGCAAGATAGAGAAGTAACCCTCAAGCTTAAATCACGTCCCTTACGTTGTGTATACTTAGTGCGTGACAGGGAAGATTTGCTTGATGCTATTGCTCTGTATACCCATGTATGGGGAGGGTGTGCAAATGCAATCTTACCAATACCTGTACATGAGGAGGAATTTAATAGCTTTATAACTACTATGGAATGGATGAATCCTGATTATATCTTCGTTCCTAGAGAAGAAGTCCCTTTAAAATTATCTGATGTATTAAAACATATACCAGTTTTGATTAGACCAATCTCAAAAACTGAAGTTGAGCAACATATTAATTCTAGAGTTGATAAACTTCGTTTATCGTCTGGTTCCTTGTCTCATATGCGTGTAATTTTATCAGCTATACATCAAAATCCCATTCCTGAAAGCAATATTTATCTTATTGAAGGAGGCGAAAATTTTAATTTAGAAGTAGCATTACACTCAGGATCACCCTCACAGCCATATCGGGATTATTTGATTAAACATTTATCTGCAAATTTACTTTCTCATCCAGTAAATATTGAACAATTACTTAAAACATGTTTGGTAGTAACCAAATATCAAAATACACCTAGATTAACGTTAGTCCAGACAGGAAAAAGCTATGGTTTTAATCATTACATAACTGAAACAAACGATGAAGAAACTCTCTGCCTATTTTTAGATGATGGAGAAACTTTAGGTATTGCCACAGCTTTCTGGAACTGCCGCTGGATATCTGTACTCAATAAAATTTTCTTACCAAGAAGAGAGTTTTTAAGAGATATAAAAACTCACGTTCTGCAAATAATCACATTTATGCCTTATATAAGGGCGCTTCATGTTACAACTCCTTTTAATCGAGAACAAGCATTAGATTTATACGTTTGCTTAAAGAACGCTTTTAAAGATGCTGGTCGAGAAGTATTAGTAAAAATTAACTATAAAGATTTTTGTTTTGATTGGGTTCCTGGTATACTTTCTTCCAGTAACACTGCCGATTTTACTCGAACTATCACATCAGAAGGTTGTGTTCGTCTTGAACCAGACATTCCTATTGGGCACGAAAGAACTGATTTCACTTTTGGTTATGACGCACAAGTAGAGTTTATGTCAGGAGGATATTTTTTCAGCCCTAAGACTTTAACCGGCTCGCGTTTACTTACTAATGAGTTATGGAGACTGGAATATTTTGAGGAAAATGAAGATGACACAGGAGAGTTTTGGTTGAAACGCGGTTTACCAGTCCGAGCAGCAATCAAAGGAATTTCGGGATTGGCATTACCAGGTAAAGAATGCTCTTTTTATATTCATCCAGATAACACTGTAATTACTCAACATTTGAAAGATGTTGGGCTTGAATTGAAACCTAATCAGCATACTCGTTATGCTCAAGGTTTAGTTAAGCGATTTGATGGACTTGAGAAAGTATTAAATCTCATTAATGATGGTGGATTTGATATTTTATCAGCCCTTGCTTCACGATACGCAGACCCCAGAAAATCTTACCAAAGTCATATTAGCAGTTTCTTGGTTAAAAAATGTAATTTAAGTCAGAAAGATGCTGAGAAACTTATTAACAAAAAACTTCAACTTTTACTTTCAAGTGGGTTAATAAGACGTGGATACTCTCTTGAGTGCCCGCATTGTAATCTATATAATTGGTTTCAATTAGAACAAATTAGCGAGTTTCTTGAATGTAGGGGATGTGCTGAAAGCTTTCAATTTCCTTTACATGGGATACAGTTTGCATTTGAACCTAATGAATTAGCAGCCCAACTAATTAAGGAAGGTGGTTTAGCTGTGTTGATGACTGCTGCTTTATTAAGAAGGATTCCAGATTTAAATTCTAGTTTTATGCAGTTCGGGGGAGATTTATTTCCAATAGGCAGTAAAGTAAATACTAACGAGGTTGATTTGTTTTGGCTTACAGAGAATGCTTTGATAATTGCAGAATGCAAGTCCTTTTTTGATGTAAGTGATCAGCAGCAGAAACATAAAATAGAACAAAGAGTCGATGAAATAAAAGATTCTTTAGTCAAAAATCTTGATTTGGCTAAACGTATTGATGCGAAAGCAGTTATACTTGGTGTTGCAACAAACTTATCTGAAATACCAAAACTATTTGATATTGTAAGTGACTTGGCAAAAACAGCTAAAGAACAAGGGATTAGTTTACATTTAGTGTTAAACGATAAAATCCATTTAATGGGAAATATTAATGGCAAGGAACCCCGAGATATAAGGCTAAATGATTTATTAATTCAGGATAATATTTTACTTGATGAGTGGAATGTAGGAGAGTCGCCTAATTACTATGGTGGTACAATCGGCTCGAATGGTCTTTTCGATGAAAATATTTTAAATCAATGGACATCAGAATTAAAAAAAGTAATTTAAAAAGCTTAGTGCTACTGGACAAGTTAGTGGCGCCTGCATTTATAGGTTACTAGCCCCTAGATTACTGATTAAATATAATAATGAAAAGTCGGTGCGTGGCGCCATAAGTTTTTTCACTACGCTCAAGTTTTGTCAAAGGCGCCACACACCTTACTCTTCTTTGCGTGCTTTGCGGTTCGCTTCTCCTCTGTGCCTCTATGGTAAAAATATCATAACCATTGTGTAATAGAATACAGCTTGATATTTGGCTACTATATAATAAGTAGATATAAATCATGATTATCGTATGTCAACTTTAGCTACATCAACTTGGGTGGTATCCTTTGCCCATACGTTTCTCAACGAAATCCTGAGTATACCGAGAAAAATTAGCCAGCGCTTGCCTAAAGCAGTTAAAGTGCTGGAGAGAGACCCTATTTCTGCCCAAGGGGATGCCAAGAAGCTAAAGAACTATAAGAATGTTTATCGTGTTCGCATTGGTGATTACAGGTTAATTTATAGTGTTGGTACGAACAGTGTTAAGCTGCTTAGTCTCCGTAAACGTAATGAGAGAACTTACGAGTTAGAGTTGCCTGCTTCGGACACTGAGGTAGTTGATATTACTGAATGTGAACCTATTTTAGAAGACACCGAGACGCGGGTTCACGAGGGAAATGCGGCGCCGGATAATGTAATAGACGCGACAAACAATATAATAGACGCGACATGTCTCGTCTCTACAAGTTTGAAAAAATGGCGCATTCCTGAAGAATATTGGCAAGATTTACTTCATGTTCGTACTGAGGATGATTTATTAAACCTGCCAATACCTCACGAATTTATTGAGCGCATTTTAGATAACCTGTTTCCGCGCGCTTTGGAAGAAATTGATACTCAACCAGAATACTTGCTGCAAAACCCCGAAGACTTGGAACGTTACGTAGAGGGAGAACTTACTGCTTTTTTGTTGAAACTTGACCCTGAACAAGAAAAGTTGCGTGATGGAATAACTAATGGTCCAACTTTGGTTAAAGGTGGTCCCGGTACAGGAAAATCAACTCTAGCGTTGTACCAAGTGCAAAAACTCTATAATTTGGGTTGCAAGTCTATTTTATTTACTACTTACACCAATGCTCTCGTTAACTACTCAGAACAACTTTTAACTCAATTATTGGGTAAGTCTCCCAAAGAATGTGGTGTTGATGTTCTTACCGTTGACTCTTTGACTTATAATTACTACAAACAGCGTTACGGTGAAGCTAATTTTGCTAAACCCGAACAAGCCCTTAATTATTTAGAAACTGCACTGCATTCTACACAAATTCCTGCTAAAAACGTTTTTGACCGTCAAGTACAATTACAAACTTTGCAGCGTTTGGGTATAAGCTACCTGCTCGAAGAAATATTAGATGTCATCGAAGCTTGGGGTATTTCTAGTTTAGAGGAATATCTCGCCACAAACCGTCAGGGTCGGGGAGTCCCTCTCCGCAGTCAAACCCGCGAAGCTATCTGGGCAGTATACCAAACCTGGCGCCAGCGTATGGCACAAAACCGTTTAATTACTTGGCAGCAATTACGGCGCCTAGCTTTAGAATATGTTTTAACACTACCGCAAAAACCTTACGAAGCAATTTTAATTGATGAAGCGCAAGATTTATCACCTGTTGCTCTACGGTTTTTACTAGCGCTTGTCCCTTCGTTTACAAAAGTTTATCTAACCGCAGATGCTTCTCAATCTTTATATCAACGCGGTTTTAGCTGGAAGCAAGTCCATACAGATTTAAAAGTTAGTGGACGCACTTTGACGCTGCGACGCAATTATCGTAACACTCAACAAATTGTTACAGCCTGTGCCAGTATATTAGAAGGAACTAGTGCAGGTGATGATGAATGTCTGCAAATATTATCTTCTCCTTACCAAGGAAATTTACCAACTCTACTTTTAGCAGACAGCACCGATAAACAAGTGCAAGCAATAGGTGAATTTTTTACTGCTGCTGCAAAACAATTTCGTCTTACTATATATGGTGGCGCCGTATTATGTCCAAATTACCAGGTAGGACAAGACATTGCTCGTCGTCTAACTAAGTGCGGTTGGGAAGCAGCATTTGTTTCAGGTAAAGAAATTAACCTTAACGCGCGCAAAATAAAGGTGTTGACACTGCACTCTGCTAAGGGTTTAGAATTTCCCTTTGTAGCGGTAGTTGGTTTACAAGAAGGAATGCTGCCACGTATCGATGCTAGTATTCCCCAAGATGAAGTTGCTGCTACACTGAATGAGCAACGACGCTTATTTTACGTTGGTTGCACTCGTGCAATGCGCGCGTTAACTGTTGTTGGTTCTAAAAAATCTCCTTCACAATTTCTCAACTCTCTATCCCCCTCGTATTGGCAAAAGCAGGAAGCGTAATGAATAAACTTTATATATCTTAGTTTTTTGTACTTACCTAAGTATATACAACCTGATGATGCTGATTAAATTTTAAATTAATAAAGTCAATCTTATCGGCTTGACTTTTATAATAATTATCACAGTACTCATCTAACAACACGTCTTTAATTAATAACTGCGCCATTCCTTCGGTAATATCATGTTTTAAAATTTCATACTTGCAAATTAAAGTATTTTTTTCCAGTTCAAGCACAGGAATTTTAATTACTTCTGTTTTGGGTAAGTTATGACCATTAGGACTGCGTTGCAATATAACATAATATCCAGGCATTGTTGCTTCAGTATACACTCCTTCATATTGAGTCGTATCTATATCATCCAGTTCTTCGGTATGGTCATTGGGTTTAATCATGATTTCGCCTAATTTCAAACCTTGTGTATCAGACACATAACGTGTAGGATGGGTAGTAAGAACTGTTTCTAAGGCGTAAAGAACTTCTGATACAGTAGGCTTACGGGAAAATCTATCCTCATACGCAGTTGATATTCGCTTCAATGCGAGCATCATTTCATCAACAGGCTCATCACCACTTAGCCCTGTAGTTCCATTTCTCTCAAATTCTTCCCATGCCATAGTTTTTACTCCACAACAATAACGAGTGCCAATAATTTTAATAGCCTGAATATTCAAATATATAAAATATATATATTATTCAACAGTAATTTTCAATCAATTGATTAATTTTGTCATCACCCATTGGTTCAATAATGTTCCTAAGTTTATCTTTACCCCCTAGCTCATCATAAATGCGGCGCTCATGAAAGTACATTTGGTCATCCGTAAGTCCATCTATAACTACCTCAAGTTTCATATTTATTTTAAAACCGTATTTTTCAGGTTTTTTAAGGGCTTCATCATGATGCTGAGATTCTCGATCTAATAGGTCTTGTTTTGTTTTTCCTACGTAAATAATATTCCCTTCTGGGTCGCGACCAACATAAATTTTACCTTGTGGCACTTCCGAGGCATTATGAACGAGAAAACTTTCAAACCCGACAAAGTACGTGTGAAAGTCAGCTACCGTTATATTATAAGTATCTTGCTCTACATCTATAATAATATCAATATTTTTAATCTCGCAGACCCCAAAGGTAAGCGTCCGTAACAGCATACCTGGTTCCAAATATTTTGCAGCAATCCATTGTTTTTTTTCTTCTACCCAGAATCTATGGCGCCTGGTAGTGTAAATAGTATCACATTCAGTTATAATTTTAACTAAGTGTACTGTTTGATTATGTAAAAGCGCTGTTATCGATTTACTGCAAACTGTCTTTTCTACTTCGTCGAATGATAGTACATTCATATGTGGAGTAAGTGATTCGATGGGAACTAATCCTGATGCAGTTGCAACAAGAGTTCTCTTGGGGAAGCAAGGTATTTCTCTCTGTCCACTAAAACTAGAAAAATCTGGAATTGGTTCTGGACGACGTGGATATTGTTTTGATTCAGGGTCGTAGTAATATTTGTCTGGATTCGCTCTAACATGTGGAGGAGGATTACCCCCTTGTGCTATACGCTCTGAAATTGAAATTTTTCCCTCTGGTATTTCCCGTTGCTGATTGTCAGCATCATTAGCCATGCAGTTTTATTCTATGAATAAATAATTATTGCGCTTTACAATAATCACACGTCAGTTGCATTATCCATGTTTGTTGTGTTATAAAAATTTACTATTTACTTATATGTTATTTTTGACATCAACACAACACTTAGGCATTTAGAGAGCGCGCTTTAGGTAAACCCCAAGTACAGTTAACCCGTAATGAATAAACTTCACCTCAAAGACATATTAAAGCAGGGAGACGATGCAATCGTTGCCGCTAGCACTTTTCTGAGTCTGAAAATGGCTCAGTTAGACTGTTCTGAGGTAGATAACATTACAACTGCACAAATTACACTGCTATTCTCCAAAATTCCCGAAACTTGGGAATTTGTTGAACTCGCAGAAGGGGTTATCAATGTTGAGACTTTTAGTGAGACTCTAGCTACACAGTTTGTTGACTTTATTAATAACAGGCGCCTATCACAACTCAATACTGCAAATAATCAGCAGAACACCAATACTACCAAAAAGACAGGTGTTAAGGATAGGGGGTCTGAATATTATGTATCTCCATCATCGGTGAAGGACGGGCAAGATGCCTATCCTACAGTATCGTTGGTTGGGAAGGACAGGCAAGATGCCTATCCTACGGTTCCTCTCCACCCTATTAAAGTTCTTGATAAGGTGATTACTGAGTACCGAGATTATTTGATTACGGAGTTTCGAGCAAAAGACTCAAAATTAAAAGCTGCTTTAGAACAAGCTATTGACCAACCTTTATTTTTAGCTCAAGAACCATTTTATCAAGCACATCGTCCTTTTAAATCAGGTTCGGCATGGCGCCAGTTACCTATTGATGCAAAACTCGCGCAGGTTATGGAGAAACGTTCTCGCAGTGAGTTTGCTTATTTACATCAAAGTGAAGCAATTAAGCATTTATTAGGAGAAGATGCTTCCTCCTTAGTAGTTACAACTGGCACAGGTAGCGGTAAAACAGAAACTTTCCTTTTACCAGTTATTCAAAACGCTATTGAAGATGCAACACAGTTTCGCAGGCACCCTGGACTAACGGCAATTCTAGTTTATCCAATGAATGCGCTTGCTAATGACCAATTACTGCGTATTCAAAATTACTTAAAAGAATCTGGTTGGGATGGGGCAATTAATGTTGCTAAATATGACCGAGGTACTACGCAAAAGGAACGTATTGCATTACGTGAAAATCCTCCACATATACTTTTAACTAATTATATGATGCTGGAATACCTGTTAGTACGCCCAGCAGATAGAGAAGATATTTTTGCAAACCATCGCTGTCGCTTCTTAGTACTTGATGAAGTTCACACCTATCGTGGTACTTTAGGCAGTAATATTGCATTGTTGATACGGCGCCTACGAACTCACCTAAATGGCGCCAAACAAGATTGGTGTATTACTGTTCCAACAGAAGTATACTCCAAACGTTATCCTCAATTTCTCCCTGTTGCAACTTCCGCAACTATTAAAAGTGTAGCCGAAGGAGAACACAGCCCTGAAGAAAAAATTCGCCTTCGAGATGAAGCCGTTCAAGAATTTTTTAACAAAGTTTCCGGCGCCGAAAAATCAGCTATTCGAGTTATTGGCGAAGAATTAGCAGAAATTCAAACTCCAAAAGAAGCTGTATATTCTCCCCAACCCTTAACTACCACAGACCTAGATGTAACTAACCCAGAAGCTGTAAAAGCAGCACTTAAAGCCTTAAGTGACACTCCTAACTCCTCACTCCTAACTCCTAACTCTCGTCTATTGTGGGATTTAAATCGCTGGCTGATTCGTTCTCCGCTTTCGATATCTCAAATTGTTAATAAGGTTAAAGAAGAAATTACAGAACGTTCTCACTTTTCAAATAACGAAATTGAAAATGAAATCCGAACGGGTTTATTAGTAGGCGCCGCTTTACCGGAGGGTACACCAGGAGCTTTGCAACTGCGCGCGCATCGATTTATTCGTGGAGGTTGGCAATTTCACCGCTGTATAAATCCAAGTTGCGGCAAACTTTACCCAATGGGTGAGGAACGCTGTGAGTGCGGTTGTGTAACGGCGCCTCTTTATCTTTGTCGTAACTGTGGTGCAGATTATTTACGCTTTGTTGGTGAACCTACTGCTGCAGCGTTACAACCAAGCGCTGTACCTGGAGAAGAACCCGAATGGATGCTTTATGACCATAAACGGTTTGATGAGATAAATATTGGCTCAGAAGATGAAGATACTGATACTGATAATGAACCATCACCTCAAGTTCGTCGTGGTACTCAAAAGAAACCGCAACAAATGAAGCGAAAACCAATATTGAATGGTTCATTTGATACCTCTACTCTTTCTTTTAGCAGCGATGCAAATGATTATCCTTGGCAAGTTACCTTAGCTCCGGCTCGAACTCGCTGCTTATGTTGCGGCGCCACTGCGGGTAGTAGAAATATAATTACACCCGTAGCTTTAGGAACTTCGGCGGCAGTAAAGGTACTGAGTGAGGGTTTAGTAGAATCTTTGGCTGTAACAAACCGTAATCAAGCAGGATATGACGGTAAAGAAAGGTTATTAATTTTTAGCGATAGTCGTCAAGACGCTGCACACCAAGCTAGGTTTATTGTTTTTGCTAGTCGCTACGACCGAATGCGGCGCCAGGTAGTAGAATTATTAAACTCGCATGGGGCATTATCTTTACAAAGATTAATAGAACTTCTAGGCGAAAAAGGCATAAAAGAGCAAGATAATAAACATGCGCCGATTGACTCTACTGCGTGGATTAATGAAGAAAAAATGCAAAGAATCCGCGCGTGGGAAGAAGCTCCTTTACTCGATGAAATTGCTATCACTGCTGGTTATCGCGCGACTCTGATTAATTTAGGTTTAGTACAAATTAATTATCATTGTTTAGATGAATATGTACAGCAGCAAGGTGCAGACATTGCCAGAAATCTTGGCATCTCCATAGATAACTTAGAATATATTTGTCGTAGTTTACTTAATGAAATACGACGACGTGGTTGTGTAAGTCGGGAACTGCTGCGTTATCATCCTGCACATCCAAGTTGCCCTAGTTATATTAAAGCTGCTGAGTGGGAACGACGAGTAAAAAACCCCCAAGGTTATGCACTTTCTTCTGGTTTACCAATTGCTTACATTGATAGTGCTAATGTACCTTATGGTGTTCAAGCGCACAACCCCTGGCGAAAACCTAAAGCAGGTGGCAGAGGACCAAGTTTAGAACGAATCTTTAAGCATTTATTACTTCGATTTGATGGCATTGTACCTAACGAAGAACACATTGTTGAATTATTAGAATGGATGAACCAAGGTAGTTTTCTTGTAGCCGCTGATATATATGGTTTCCGGGATAAAATACAACTTTTACAAGTAAACGCGGAAGTACTGCATTTACAATTATCTACCGAACAACAGCGCTACCGTTGTGAAGTTTGCGCTACCCCAATGCTAGGAGGAAAAAATAATTATCCTTGTCCATACTGTCACGGTAATTTAATTAGATGGCGCCAGTCGGAAGTAATGGAAAATCGTCACGTTAAAAGAATTCTCTCAACAGATTTTATTCCCTTGGTTGCAGGAGAACATACTGCCCAAGTACCTAACGACGTGCGTGTAGAATTAGAAGATGATTTTAAGGCTACAGCATCTGAATCAAAAATAAATTTACTCGCTTGTTCTCCTACCTTAGAAATGGGTATCGATGTTGGTGGTTTAGATGCAGTTATTTTACGAAACATCCCACCACGTCCAGATAACTATGCTCAAAGAGGAGGACGTGCAGGGCGCCGAACTCGTATCGGTTTAGTAGTAGGGTATGCTCGTAATACTCCCCACGACCAATATTTTTATGATAAACCTGGAGAAATGATAGCTGGGGAAGTACCTGCACCAGCTTTGGCACTAGGAAACCGAGATGTCATTTTCCGTCATTTAAACGCTATTGCATTCGGCGCCGCTTCCCCCGGTTTAGCAAGCAAGATGGTAGAATACATCACAACCAAGGGTGATATTAACACTCAACAAGTAGAAGCATTAGTTGCAGGAGTACAGGCTCAAACCGAAAACGCTATTGCTATTGCTAACATCGCTTGGCGAGGTATTGTATTAAATGAAGCAGGGCTTGATGAGAACGCACTACGTCAACACCTAAATAAATTACCCGAACGTATTTGGGATGTAATTAACCGCACTGCATTACAAGTAAAACAACTTAGAACTGCCCTAGATACTTATTCTCAAGACCTGCAAGGAGAGCGCGCGGCAACCCGTGCAGGTCAATTAGTCGCCCGAATTTTAGGACTGCAAACAGACAAGCAAGGCAATAATCAAGAAGCAGATGACCGTTCTACTGGGTATCCATTGCGACGTTTTGCCGAATTTGGCATCCTTCCCGGTTACGAATTTCCCACACAACCTGCAGCGTTGCGACTATTAGGTGATGAACACGAAGAAGACCCTGTAAGTGTCGCACGACGTTTTGGGATTGGTCAATTTCAACCAGAAGCTCAAGTATTTGCTCGCACCAAACGCTGGAAAGTCATAGGACTAGATAATGCTTCACCCTGGAACCCAAGAAGCGAAGGCGCCACTTGGTTATATAGGATATGCAATACTTGTAAATTACGTTTTGAAGCAGACAAACCTGCTTGTCCAAGATGCGGAAATAACGCACCAGGAAAAGCACATCCAGGTGGAGAATTTGCTGGTTTTTTGGCGCGACGTGATGAAAGTCCTATCCTTGACGAAGAAGAACGTTATGTCACCCGTAACCTTGTTAAAACTTACCCACAGTGGGACGGTCAAGTTTCAGGACGTTGGACACTAAGCAATGGTTGGGGCTTACGGTGGAGTACTGATGAAGAAGTACGCTGGGTAAATGAGGGAGTGGCGCCAAAAGATAAAGATAGAGAGCAAGGTATTCCTTTATTACATGATGAAGCCAAAGGATACACACTGTGCGCTGATTGTGGACGAATGTTACAACCCGATTTAATACAACCAACTTCAGGACGACGTAAAACCCGTCAATCTGGAGAAGACCCTTACGGTCACGCAGAAAATTGTCCTCAAAAAGGCAAGGCGCCGCAACCATTAGCAATTGTAACAGCAGGCAAAGCCGAAGCACTGCGATTAACAATACCTGTTCCCACTTCCATAGACGAAGAAGATTTACAATCTTGGGGATTATCGCTTGGTTACGCATTAAAAGCAGGAATGCAGCATTTATATATGCTCGATGCTGCTGAAATTGATTTTGAATACGAGGGACCTTGGCAAGTCAGCAACAACAGTAAAAAATACAACATGATTTCGCTGACATTTATTGACCCTAGTTTAGGAGGCAGTGGTTATTTACGCCGTATCGCCACTGAATTACATCAAGTAGCAAAAAGAGCGATTGAACATTTAGACCATCCCAACTGCCAAACAGCTTGTTACCGTTGCTTAAAATCCTACCAAAATCAGCGATATCACGAATTGCTCAATTACCCGCAAATTATACCAGCCCTAGAACAACTTTCCCATACGCCACCAACACAGCAACCACTAGAAACAGGCGATATTAATGACCCACTTCCCTGGTTAGAAGCTTATGCAGTAGGAGTTGGTTCTCCTCTAGAGCTTAAATTTCTGAAACTATTCGAGCAATATAACTTCCATCCTCAAAAACAAGTACCAATACCAGAAAAGGCGCCTATTTCAATCGCTGATTTTGCAGTACCCTCTCACCGACTAGCTATATATATAGATGGCGCCGCATTTCATAGTGGAGGAAACAGACTGCGCGATAAATTCATCCGTGACCGTTTGCGTGGCGCCAGTCCTCCTTGGCAAGTAGTAGTTTTGTATGCTGCTGATTTAGCTAGGGGTAAGGCATTGCTAGAAGAACTCAAGGACATTATTAAGTAAAACTTTTGCCATATAAATACAACATGTTTAGTTAAAAAATAAACATTCTTGATGCTTTTATCAAAGCACGCACATAAACTCTTGCAAAATTTTTGTTTGCAGCTTCTCCCATATTTAGAACTATTTATCTTTAAAGCAATAGCAACAAATGTAATTATGTTACTCATTAATAGTTAATTGTTCTGGCTGAGTAATTCTCAGTTCAAAAGTATTACTGTCTAATTGTTTAGGTACTACACCAGAAACTTTCACATCTTTTTTTTGCAAAGCTATTGGGTTAGAAGCACCAGGAATTTGGCTTGGCTGCTGTTACCTTCATCTACTCGTAGAGTTTTACCAAACAAGTCATAGGCAGGCATATAGAAACTAGACGCTGAATTAAAATCTCCAAGAGCTATAGTATGCGATGGCTTTAAATCATTAAGAGATTTAATAGAGCTATTAGATTTGACAAACAATGCTGCCTGGTAATAAGGAGGATTGTCTGGAAACATTTGAGCAACATAAGTATAGCCGTTATTTTTAGCTGCTACAGACAGCATGGGGGAGAGAGTAAAAGCAATATCCCACTCCTTACGAATGATACGATTTCTTGCTTCCGTATAAGAAATAGAATTGTCTCCATCAATTGTTATTTGTATATTATTTCCAAATTGAGAGCGTAGGTGCGATTCTAACTCATTGTAGTCTTTTGGGTTTCCTAGTATGCCTATCTTCAAAGACTTTGCCTGCAAGCGATACTTGGCAACTTTTTCTGTACTATTAACCGCGAGAGACATTGAGGCATTGTTTACTGAGAAAGACTGGAAAGACTTAATTGCTACTACTACCCCAAGACTAAACATAGCTATTATCGTTAACGATAATTTAGCTATTAAATTAAATGTGGATGTTGTGTTAGGTGGTGTATTATTATTTGTTCCACTCACAACCTCTTGAGGTTTATGAATAATCTTATCATCTACATTTTCACTATTATTTTCTATAGGAAGTTGATCTAAGTCTTGTTCATCGTCTGGGTGGGGTGCCTCTGGAGTTTTGTCGCTACCCGTCGTATCATCAACTGCAGTAAAACCTATTTTATCCTCTGAATGAGGTGCCTCTGGAGTTTTGTCGTTATTTGCTGTGTCGCTATTAACTTTATTAGAGCCTATTTCATCATCTGAATAAGGCGCCTCTGGAGTTTTGTCGCTATTTGCTGTATCTTTACCAACTTTACTAGAGCCTGTTTCATCCTTTGGATAAGGCATCTCTGAATTTTTGTTACTGTTTGCTGTATTACTTTCAAGTTCAATAAAGCCTATTTCATCGTCTAAGTGAGGCGCCTCTAGAGTTTCGTCATTATTTGGTATATTAATACCAACTTTAGTAGAGCCTGTTTCATCGCGTAAATAGGATACGCTTTGCCTCAATTTTCTAAAACTATTCACATCATCAGGCGATATAAATTCAACAATATTTTGCATCTTGAATAAAGTTTCTTCAACTTCGTATAATAAGAAACTGTTTGCAACACACTGATGTGCATAACGATTTCTAATATTTCTGACGCTTACTAGTTGGCTTTGGTGTATACTCGTCAATATTGTTGTATTAACAAGAGTTTGATCAAAGGCATCCTCCCAGATATTATTGTTATCAATAATATTAAGTAGCAAGCTAATATCTAAGTCATCAAGGCTGTATTCTACCTGATTTGGATTACTGCGTCTGAGAATATTTCTTACACTACCATTATTAAGCCAATCATCACCGTATTGTCTTATCATTTTACTATTAACGAACGTCAATAGTACAGTGTGTAACATTGTCAACCCTTTTCCGATTAATTCTAATTCAGCGTTTGTACTAGACATAGTAGACCTCCAGATAAATGTTTTGTTAAATATTGTGTTGAACTATTAATTTCCAAAAATTGAATATAGTTGATTTAAAAATGTCTATAATTTTTAGACAGTTGATTTAAATATCAGATGAAAACTATGCTTCATATTTCATTTACGCAGAGAGTATTTGATAAGGTAGATGTTTAAAAAAGCTAAGACTATTCCGCATTTATTTACTCTATAATAAGAATATAAATTGGTAGAGACCAAGTGTTAAAATGTCTATTCCGTATATCTGTTATTACTTTTTAGCATCATTAATTTGTTTAAGCATTTCTTCAATTTTTCCCATTGCTAACGGGGATGGTTTAGAACGCCCATTTTCCCAACGATTGATTGTAGAAAAAGTAACGCCTAAAGAAGCAGCAAATTGTTCTTGCGTTAAACCTGTGTTTAACCTCAGTTCGCGAATTAGCTTACCAAGTTCTGGTTGATTTGCTAGTGGTGTTTTTTTGATAATCATTCAACCTCCAACCTACTACATGACATAGCAAGTAACATACAATTTGCTATATGCTAACTAGATAAAAAACAAAAAGTCATCAGCAAAAGTCCTGACGATTAGCGTGAAAAAAATAAGTATTAACTAAATAATTACAAGTAGAGTAATTACTGAAAGTTTATAAAGTATTTATATCAGCCTTAACAATGTCAAACGGAATGGCTAACTTGGAAATACAGAGAAGACTGTTTCAAAGTGATAACACGTAACTTGGGGTAAGCGCACTTAGATGGCGCTGGCGCGCGACGGTAAAATTATTAGAATTTGCTTTGAACCTCACACTTATTAGTTTAAATGTACTTTAAAATACATGTAATTAGCCAGTAATGCGCGTAAATATTTTATGAAAGATGGCGCTTGTCTGCACACGGCTGCCATAGAATAATTTTTATCGTACTGGCATCTGTAAGAGTCGTTTTGGGAATATTCATAATTTTCGTGCTTAAAACAGGAACACTAAATGTAATAAACTTTACACAAAATGTATTTCATATTATGGAGTTACGTAAAATCGCTTTCTGTTCTAGCATCGCCTTTACATTTGCAATTACTAGGGTATGTTTGAGCTATATGATGCCTGTGAGTGCCCAAAAACCTGCTAATACTAAGTTTATGTTGAGTCAAGCTGGTTCTACTAAGTCGGTGCCCTGTCAAGAGGAGCGCTTATGTTATTGATAAAGACCCTAACGGTTTAAATATCAGGAAGGCGCCTCCCGTTCCTCAATAATAGGAAAACTTCCTACTACGGCATTAGTTGTAAATGTAGATATTACTGCTTGCCAAGGTGAGTGGGTACAGATAAGTAGAGCAGAAAGCACCCAGCCTGATGGATTACCTTTTCAAGGTCAAGGTTGGGTATATGCGCCTTTATTGGGAACTACTACTCGTGGTTATGGTACAGGAGTATATCTTTATAAAGAACCAAATGCAAAAAGTCGTAAGGTCGGTAAGGTTCCTGCAAGTACTGAAGTTAAACTTTTTGGTGGCAATGGTAGATGGATATTTGCCCAGTACGGTAAATTGAAAGGTTGGCTGGCACCGTCTGACCAATGTCCATCAACTTTAACTACATGTCCTTGAAAAATAATACGTATTTATACTACCATCTTGGGCAGCAATCCCCACGGTTTGCGCTTAGACAAAGGAATTAGGCAAGTTGAAGAATGTATTCGACGTGCCATTAAGACAAGTATTTAATTTTAGTATAAGGTCTTCACAATGACAAAGTTACCTAAACGTACTAATTCACAAATGATCGGCGCTAATGTAGCCGACCTCCTTAGTTCGGTTTTAACTGAATTTTGCAATGTTATTCCTGTTCCTCAAGATAGGGACTTGGGCATCGACTTCATCTGTGAAATTATGCAGGGAGAGTATCCAACTGGAAAATTATTTAATATTCAATGTAAAGGAAAAGAAGAAGCTAATGTAAAGGGTGATGTAATCACTGTTACTATCGCAGTAACGACTCTAAATTATTGGCTACTTCAACCAAATCCAACATTCTTAATAATTGTTGACCGTCGAAATAGTAATTTTTACTGGTCTTTCCCGCAAAATTTTCTTGGTTCGCTTAATAAAAAATGGCAAGAACAAAAAACTGTCTCAATCCCTGTTTCCATACACGATAGTTTTGAGCGAGATATAAACACCTTGCCCACTAAATTAGTTTCAATAGTTAATTCACATGCTTCTGCTGTTCCTCAAAATGGCGATTATCTTGGAACATTAACCCTTACAAGTGCTATAGACAAAGCCATTGATTTAGGGCTGCATGTATTGAGTACACCCTTCCATCGCCCCTTTCAATATATCGGAATGTCTATAGCAGATGCCGCAAAAGCCGTTAATGGGGAACCAAATGAAGCTAGTAACATTATCATCGATTCTGAACAAGCTTATATGTTGTTGGAGGCAGAAGGAAACTTTATTAACTATGTGGATATTGAATTAAAGAAAACTGCTCCTTGGAGTCTAGACCGCCCGTTCGATTCCGAAGCAATCTTAGGAGTACTTAGTATTAATCCATCCGAATTAGAATTAGTTCGTAAACAGACGCACTTTCACACATACTATGACCATAAGAGAAAGTTAAAGATTGGTGTCTCTTGCCAGTATGACGGCGCCCCACTGTCGGTAGGATTTAGCAGTAAGTATTATAAAGCGTGAAATGTCTCGCTGATTCTATAAGTTGAGGTACGGCACCGTTTATATGCAACAAACTTTTAACCAATTTATGCACCTAAAAAATTCAATGATTATAAAGAAGTTGAGTTCATGTCCCGAGGCTAAGAGCCTTTGCTGCTATTTATGGTTAGTTGGAGCAAAACTATTTGCATTTCTAACTAAAACTTGATTGATGGCTTCCAAACGGCGCCGTTGATCCAAAGCAATACAGTTCCAACGCCAGCGCTCCGACCACATGGGATACTGCTGCAACCGAGTTGTATAGTATGTGTTGCTTGGATTAGCGCAAATTGAGAACAAGCCGACTCGCGAATTACCAGCCTCCAACTCTCCATTATTTTTGCGAAAAGCTTCAACTCTTGCCCACAAGATAGCCTCTTTACCCTTCAATCCTTGTTTGATAGCATTTGCATAGCGTCGTGCAAATGTATTACTAACACGAGGGGACGCTTGGTTCCATTGGTCAATCGAATTTAAAAACACTTCTACATTTTCTTCTGGATTTAACCCAGCAGCTTGCATTTTATGAACTAATACAGAAATACGACTTTGAGTTCTTTTTAAACAGCCAGCATCTGCATTTTGTAAATTAGCCCCTCCTCTACCTTGGTCACTGCACCACCCTCTGTTATTAACTCTGTTTCCAGGGTCAACATGCCCGTAGTATAAAGAAGTTTTGTTGCCTTCAATGGTACAGTTACCTTCCGCAGCGCACAAGGCTAATACTCCTACTGAAGAATTACTGGCAAATAAAGTATTTAGCTTACCTGAATAAGATGCATCGAATTCACTCAGGCTTTTTAACCCATCAGAGCCAATTTTTATTGCAGGCTTACTAAACACAAAGATAACGATACCAACTAGTAATAGGGCGTTGAGGAAATCCCACTTACGCCCTAGCTTTTGTAAATACATGAAAGTTAGCTAAACAGCAACACTAAAAGAAAAACACCTAAAACAAAACCCATCCACCAAGAAACAAGAGATGCAATTAGTAATCCAATCACTAGGAAAACTAATTGTTTTAATAACAGTGGTAAACTACACCAAAAGTGCAATATTTGTTGAACAATATTCGGTTTCCAGGGAGCTTTAGCTTTCATATGCCCACCATGAATTAGCCAGTGAGCAAGTGGACACAGGGGAAGTACATCTGTCCACAGCACTTCATGTCCCAAATGGCGATAACTAACACCCGTATGGTGTATACTATACTTCCCGTACTTTTTAGATGCATATTTCCCAATTCTGACCCAAGGAAACATTGAGCATCGGTAATTACATTGCTTTAACCAACAGTAGTGCTTATTTCTCCAAGCATCAGACTTCATGTACAAATAATAATCACTTGGGGAAAGGTATTTTTTCGTTTTCATTTACAAACCCCTTGATTGCGCCATCCGACTAAAAATTCTTTGAGCAATTCCACAAGTTTTCGGGTCACGAATTGACTTCAGTATTTCTACGCCTTCGGTTAAATCAAATCTATCCAACGCGGCTATCAATCTAATGGCAGTAGTAAAATCAACTCCATTTGCAATAAACTGTCCTTCTAACCCAACTGGAAACTGTAATAACAGTTGCTCTGTATCTTGCAATGCGTCATCCAAAAAATCGCTATGTTCTGAAAACGTATAAGCAGCCGCATAGAGTTGTTTTAAAACAGCTAAAATTCCTGTTAAAGCTTCAGAAACTGACTCAGAATGTTGATTATTTAATACTCTATTTCTCGACATAATTAAAACCTCAAATCCTTGGCAGTAATAAAACCCGTAGAAAAGATAAAATTTTTATTCAGAGAATAATCAGCATCTTGTTGTAAAAATCTCATAAATTCTTGATGACCTTTAGATGTTCGCCCTACCGGACAACCAGCACTTGCATCGTCAACTAACTGCTGGTCATGTGCGCTATGTTGATTGGCACCAATTAACGCGCGCTGTTTCAAATCACCTTCATCAGCCTTACCGTTACGGTTTTTATCGCGCGATATATCAACAGGCGCCACTTGTACCAAAGCAAGCTCTCGGTTTTTATGCATACCAATGCGCCATGCTTTATACTGCCCTGGTACTTGTATATGCGCCGCACCATCTGCATTCATCGGTTGCTTAGTGTAATAATTTCCTGGTTCAACAGAAGCATCCCAGGCGCCAATCAAACGCGGAGTCAGATTGACTTCAACTAAAAAGCGACTGTCATTAAATTGATTGGGAGCATTGTCATTACTAACACCATTGGGAAACATTCCTTGGACATAAAAAATGTTGTAACGACGGGCGCCAGTTCTTATTTCCCAATTGTGAGCGCGCGCGTAATCTACAAGCGCAGCAGCGATTTTGTCTGCTTCTTTAACTTGTACAGAAGTTGTAGAACTAATACCAATAATCCGGTTTAACTGAAGTTTGCTTTCAACCCACGCATTAACACCAGGATGTACAATCACGATTACCATAATCAAAGACAATCCAAAACAGCAAATACGTCCCCTAGCTTGGGCTATAACATTTTGACGAAGTGCTTCTTCTACTGCTTTGATTTCGTGGTATTGGACTTCTGGAGGGAGGTATTTGAGTAGGTCGGTGGCTCGAATTGGCATAAGGCGCCTTTTTTGTAAGCATCTAGCAAAGTTCGGCAATCTTTAGCGAGACTATAATTTTTTGTAGGCTGTTTTTGTGTACTGTGCATGGGTGATTGTGAACGCATCAAATTTTCCAAGTCGGAACGTACATCAGTTGTTAGTGCTGTGATATTTAGGCGCCAGTTTGGAATTAGAGCAAACGAACCATAACTGGGACTAGCCATATCTAAAACAAACACAATAAATACGGCGCCTGTAATCAATAAGCTCGACGGAGGAATTTTTATCCAAGAGGAATGAGGGAGTTGTTGGAATATCTCCCCTCTCTCCCTATCCTCCACTCCTCTCTTAAAGGGAAACATTTTACTTGTTTCCTACAGATTGATATCCGCCAGAACCTGTCCAATTAGTTAAGGGTAAAGTCGTTGTGGGTTGTTGCGGCTGTTGTACAGTTACTCTTGGTTGTTGCCAATCATCTGAGGCGCCTGAATTTAACCGCACAGAATAATCTAAGCTGTCACCCGCTCCCGTTGCAACAGTACCAAATCCATTCCATACTCCCGTTGCAACAGGTTTACCAGCATTAACAACACCATGACCAAATCTAACTGCCGTGGGAGCATTTTGTGGTAACTGTCTTGGATTACGAGTTGCAATTAGTCCACCAAGGAAGAATTGAGCAACCCATCCACCTACAATTAAAGTACCGATGCCCATCGACCAGAAAGCAAATGACCTCCAAGGTTTAAACGGGTTGGTGTGACTAGCTACAGTACCCAAAGTACCAATAGCTGCACTGGCGCCGTTTTCCATCGCGGGTGTAATCCCACGACTATAATTTTGTCCCCAATCACAAGCATTTCTCGCATAACGTCCAGCACGATACGTGCGTCCATGCCAGTTCGGTGACCTGTTGTGGCGATTGTTGTAATCATCGTCAGTTTCTGAGTAATCTGTATCCATAACATCAGTACTTAAATAATTGGTTGAGTGTAACTGTGGTAAATTGGCGCCTCTTAATTGTTTTCTGACCATTGAACACTCCTTAAATTAATGATTTGGTTCTTCATCTAGTCCCCATATATCCTCTTGCTCAATCAGTTTTTGGCGAAACTGTTCTGTATCAACTGGGTCTTCTACGGGTTGTTGAGCATTTGTTGGAAGGTAAAGAAATTGAGGACAATATTTTTGTACAAGTTGTATGTAGTTGTATTTGTCTTTTCCATCAATACGAGTCGCAGGTGGACCCTGCATCCAATGGGGAATATCAACTCGTAGTTTCTGACGTTCTCCGCCATCAGGACGAATCAAATATGCCCAACCCGCACATCGCTTGTTACCCTCAACATTTCTATCCGTTACGGCTTGAGCGTATAACCAGACAATCGCGTCTTTTATCGTTTCTGATTTACCAGCCAGAGCTTTGGCGCCGCCTAACATTGCTTGAGTATCACCGTGGCTTGCAAAGGATACAGACATATTCGATTGCCGCACAAATTGAACCACTGCTTCCCAGAATTTAGGCATGACAGTAGCATCGATATTATCGACTTCGCTCGAATAATTCGACATTTCATCAAGCGATAGATGAATATGAATATCTTCAAACGGTTCATATTCCTTGGTTTCATCGCCAGCTTCAGCAATTCTAAAAAAAGCGATGCGGGTAAACTCACGAATCGCATTTGTAGCTTCAACAAAGTTGTAACCACGTCCAAAAACTTTAATTCCCTTCCAGTGTTGACCCTTGGCGAAAGGGTTAACCATCCATACCAAATGACCAAGTTTGATATGTTCGGCGATTAAATAACCGAGCTTGGATGTTTTCCCGCTCCCTTTCTCTTTACCAACGATACCCACGGTGTTTTCGTAAACTAAGGATTTTACGTCTCCATATTTATCTTCATTGGTGGTGCCCGATATTTGACGAACTGCATCAACTTTATTGCTTCCGAGAATAGATTCATAGGCGCCTGTTTGATAGAAATTTGGAGCTTGCTTCGGGGCTTGAGAATTATTTAGTGTTTGGTGGGTTATATCAAATTGGCTGCTTGCGCTCTTAGTTTCTTTGGCAACACTTTTAACTTGGGGTTGCGTATTGTTTAGCTCCAAGTCAGACGGTTGAGATTGTTGAGGCGAAAGGTTGTGGCTCGCTTGTAACAAAAGTTGGGGTTTTGCATACTGCCGCCGTTTTCTACTTGCTAATTCCCAAAAAACTAAACTCGATGGTCCTGCGACTGCCAAAACGGCGCCACCAATTCTTAAAAATGACTTTACTGGTTCTGGCATCTCTACTTCAACAGGCTGCTTTTGGGTAGAGTATGGAGTTGCTGGCTGCGTTAAAGTGCTTGTCGTAAAGCTACTTGTAAACATCCAGCCACCTACCAGTAAAGGTATAGGAGCAAGAAATAACTTACTGCTCATTGTTTTCCTCCTTAGTTGGTTTTGGAGGTTGGTCTAACGGTTTTGATTTTGGCTGTTTTGGTTTTGGCTCTGGCTTATATTGCTGATAATCAGATATTTCTGATGATTGTGGATTAATTGTGTTTCCAAACCAATCAGTCTTCTGTAATTGTTCGGCAACAGGCGCCAATCCTTTAACTCGTAATGCTTCAACTCTCGTATTTTTGATATCGGATAAAGCTTTGCGCGTATTTTGGGCAATTGTAATCAAGTCGAAGCGTTGTGTTGTTTCCCTCCTGCTATTTGAGATAATGTTAAGTTTTACTAAACCGCTGGCAGTTAATTCGGCAGAGTCGAGAGGAATTGTTACCCATGAATCTGTGCTTGGGTCAATATATCGTAATTCTGCTTCTTTACCAGATGCCCCCAGGTTGATACGTTTAAGTGCTTCAATTTCTGAGCCGTAATTAATCACCTCCTCGTGTTGGTTGTATGCTTGGTTTTGAGGGTTATTTTGGTTAGCAACTATTCGGTTACGGTAGCGCGCGGAAGCTTCTAGAACTGCTGCTTGTAGTAAACCAGGATTGCTTACCATCCCAGAACTGTAATCACTGCGCGTCACATATTCGCGAAAGTTAGTATCGCTTGCCTCCAAATTTTGAGATTTTTGTAAAAGTGCTTGCTGTGTTTCTTGTTCGGGTGTCAGTTCTTGTGAACGTTTACCTTGCATAATTGCCGCAATCGAAGCAATTAATATTGAAATTACCGTCGCGATGAAAATTGATACGAGCCAAGGATTTGTAAGTAAAGAATCTAAACTCCCCGATTTTATAATATTGATAAGCCCCTGTGAAGGCACCTGGTGAAGTTGAAATTTCCCATGTGGGTTTGGTACCCAATCCTCATCAAAATCATCAGAGCTATATTCATGGTTTTGGTAATTAGATGGCGAGTCTTGAAACTGCATTTTGATTAAACCGTTAATTAAGTGGGTAAGACAGACCTCCTAGACTTTGTTATTTAAGATTTGCTTTCTGTAATGGCGAAGAACTAATGCCGCTAAAGCTACTCCCAAAATAGTCCCAGTAATGAAAGTACCTATAATCTTCAAAAAAACTGGTTTTGGGGGAGAGCTAACAGCAAGGGCAATAGTCGCGATAGTGGTAGTAGTAGTAATCGCAACAGCAGTAGCAACCGTTCCCCCTTCGGTCATATAGTTCGTAACTGTTCGGCGGTCACTATGCAGCACTTGATTTATTGTTGGCGCCATCACTTGTAATGTTTCTGCTGCCAAAGCAGGCGCCGCATCCATTATTTCTTCGACACATGGGATGTTGATGTAGTCGTTTTCTTGGCACTCGGTAGCGATGTTTGTTGCGCCGCTGCCAATACTGGATGTTCTTCCTCCCCCCAATTTACCGACGTTCCTAAAAAATTTTGCTCGAACTGATTCTCGATACTTTCAAATGCGGCGCCGAAACCATTGACCGTTTGGTTATGCGTAATTTCTGATTCTTCTACACCGTTTAAAATCAAATCCTGGGTTTGACGTAGAAATGCTTCTCTGAATAGGGTGTAGCCAACTTGAGATATTGAATGAGATTTTAATAACAGTTGGTACAGGTCATAGTGGTAGCTACCAGGTTTTATTCCCTGCGGGTCAACACCAATGCGCTGCCTGAAAAATTCATCTAAATTAAATCTGGCGCCCATTGTTTGTTGTTGTGCTTGCGCTTCGGTTTTGAGACGCAGCAATTCTTGAATACCTTCAGCAAATGAACACGCGCGTTCCTTGCAAGCAGTAACGAAAGCTTGAACTTTTTGGAAATTTTCATCGCTAATTGAGTTATCGGTAATTGGAATATCCAAAGCATGGCAAATTGCTTTTAAATCAGATACGGGTATTTCAAGCTGCTGTACTGCTGCTGACAGATTCATTTGCTTGTTCCTCCTTCAATTTATCAATCAGTATTTTGACGAAAAAGTTCTCTTGTTCCTCTAGAGTTAAAAACTCAGTTATAAATGTGTACAAATCAGTACGTCTAACTTCGCGAACGTATAATTTTATTCCTCCTCTGCTAACTACTTCTTTTTGGTAATCGATTTGCGCGACTCTTAAAAAGCGGTTAGCAACGTAAAAGCAAGCTAATAACTCTAAATCTAGACAGCTAAATAAACCTCCGCGCTTTGGTGATTTAATGTCAGCGAAATCACACCAGTTTTTGATGGTTGTCACGCAAACACCTGATTCTTTGGCTAATGTAGTTTGGGAGTAAAGTCGTTGTACATATTTCATGGAGCCAATTTAAATGACAGTCAAACTCAACTTGAAGTTGAACTAAATTCCAGTTTGGATTCTGCTCACTCTTCAGTTGCATAGCATTACTTTTTATTTAACACTCTTGTACTTTTGTGTTACCTTCATTTGCGTAAAATTTCGGAAATTAATCCAAAAAAGCGAAACAACTCCAAGTAATTTTGAATTTTGAATTTTCCCGGTATAGGGACATGAATGTTCATGTCCGCAGGAAATTTTGAATTTGAGCGAAGCGAGTGGCGCCTTGCTACAATTAGTTAACTTGAGTATAATAAGTACATAGCTACTGGAACTATACTGAATTGTAAGCACATGTTTTCTTGGACTTACAAATGTTAAGTACTTAATACGCAGAGCTAATTAACCCACAAAAATGGCTGAAATTGAAACACCAAGCCTTCTGATTATTGAAAAATTCCTAGATACACAATGGGTGATTTTTCAAACATTGTTGTCAACGGTTAAATGGGATGAGACCATGAAAGCACGTAAAACAGCATCGTTTGGTGTCCCGTACAATTATCTACAAATGAGTTATAAGATGGCGCCGATGCATCCACATCTTGTGCCCATCCAGAACAAACTTTTAAGTCAACTTGGGATCAAGTTCAACAATTGCTTACTCAATTATTACGAAACTGGTGATAATAAGATGGGTTTTCATTCTGATGACACAAGTGCCTTGCAAGCAGGAACTGGCGTGGCAATTGTATCACTTGGCAACCCTCGTAAAATAACTTTCCGCAATCAGAAAAATAAAAATATACGGCACAATTTTACGCTCTTGCCAGGGTCACTGTTATATATGGACAATTCAGTTCAGGATGAGTGGGTACACGCTATAAATAAACAAAAGGGGGCTAAAGCACGAATTAGTCTTACCTGGCGCGCTTTTTGTGTAAATGAATTTGATTAAGTTGCCGTATTACAAAGAAAGGTCAGTCATCTTTATATCGTGTTTGTTTTAGCCGTGTAGTTGGCTCTTTACAGTTGGAGCAAGTTTAGCTTAAAATTTGCTTCTTATATCATATAGCTAGGGAAGGGCAGATAAATCAACTTCATTTGCTATACTACATAAACAAGCACAACGAGCATTCAATAATTGTGACCTTGATGGAAGATAAAAAGCGAGAGTATGTTTTGATACAATAACATAAAATTTACAGGAGAAAGTTAGGCATGAAAATTAAAGGTATTAAGCGTGGTCAGAACATTGAAATTTTCCAAGACATTGATATTCCGGATGGTACGGAAATCATGATTGAAATTCATCCTTTTAACACACTGAGTGAAGAAGAAAGAAAACAAAAACTGAAAGATTTATTTGAGAGAGGCTGGGAAGGGAAGGAAGATTTTATCAAAAAGATGGAAGAATTAGAACGTGAAGAACAATTAAAATATCAAAAATAAGACGATACTTCGCATTCATAGACATTAGAGAGTGTGTATTTATTTATTCAAACATTGCTGCAATTTGAAAATTAAATGAAAACAGCGTAATAAGATTCCGACTGAATAATGATATGGCTTTCCGTAAAACCAACCTTCGATAGTTCTTTGGTTGTAGCCAGTTAACAACGTGAGAGTCGCATTACAAGCTTTCATATATCCAATAGGGTTACGTTGCCCAGGAGTTGGAAGTTCCACATCTGGAAAAATTACAGGTATCCATAATCTGCACCATTCAGATGGGGTCATTGGTTTCAAAAGTTCAAAAAATATTTTTTTACTCTTAGGGTTATCCTGCGTTGATATTAATATAAACTTTGCTAGCCAACGTGGAATTTTTATAGTTTGTTGTGATTGTTTATCCGTTTCCATTTCATCATTAGTAATTGTTTTGTACTATGGATTTAAGAAGGGAAGTTTTTGAATATCCAATAAAACTTCCCGGTTAATGGAACGATTAGCAGATTTTAGTTCAATAGTTTCTGCTGAGACTGTTGAACATTCTGCATCCAAGCCTGTATCGCTGTAACTTCGGGAATTCCTGAAGCAACAGTTTCAACAACATGTTCGTGATATGAATTAGCCACATGGCTGGGATGCTCAAATTTATCTTGTGCCCAAGAGAGGCACATGCTTTTTACCAATTCGTCAACTTGGTTCTCTTCCAGTTCGCTTGGACGCTCGACTTCCTGAAATTCCAGCCATTCGATTACGCTTTTTACCGGATAGTTCAACAAAGTACGAATTTGCTTAACCCGTAAATCTTGATTCGGTTTCGATGATGGAAGAACAGCAGCTTGATGTACTTGAGTTTGTTTTTGTGGTAAGGGAACATCTGATGAAGAACCAGCTAATCTGGATTGAATGTTGCTAATTATCTCTGCCCAATCAGCATCTTTGTTCCACTCACAACGAATCCTGGTTTTAGTAGCTGCATCATAAAGCCTACAGAAAACTACATTTTCTTCACCAGGCGCCGCAGCTATAATGAGAGGCTTAGAAAAATCTTGAATTTGCGACACTGACAGAAGGAATGTTTTTGCAAAGTTTGTTTCTATCCCAGTTCGGATAACATAAAGCTCATCCGCCGCAATAATGATGTCAAGCTTCATGTTGTCCTTGCCTTTGAATTCCTTGCTTGTTAAGCGTAGATTCTGTAGATATCCGCTCAAAGCTCGTTGTTGTACGGGAATCGTTTTATCGTTGTTGATGTCATAGTGGTACCAGAGGTAAGACTCACCACTTACTTCTCCATTTTTGACATACAGATAGATTGGTTCCGGTGGATTACACAGTCCTAGTTTTATTTCTGCAACCATTTCTATTTCTCCTTTCTTATGTTTAAAGGCGCCTAGCAGTAACGCGCACTCTGAGAATTTAGCTTCACTGCTAGCTATTTGATGTGCCTGCAAAATTTTTATAAATTCGCTTCGATACAGCAGGCGCGTTCGCTTTGAAAAGTGGACAAAGATTAATTGCACCCAATGAAAACAGGTCTAAGTTTTGGTGAGAGCGGACAACCACACTTTCGTGCAAACGTATAGCCTTATCTTAGCGATTTCAAGTTTTTGAATAATCGCTCCTACGAGATTTTGACCATCTTTGGAATAAAAATACGAGGGCGGCAATTCTAAGGCTTCTTTTAAGCTTGAAATATATGTGTAGCGCATTTGAAAGAAGTAAAAGTACTTGTCGAAATTTCGGGTTAGAGATAAATACTGGCACAATGATGGGTTTACAATCAGCTACGGCTACTTCTTGTTTTTGCTCAGGTAGGGTTCCCTGTTTAAAGTGCCATGTGACATAGTGGTAACATTTAGCCCAAGTGTTGGCTCGATGAATCTCAATACCATTTACCGTTACCACCCAAGGTTGTGTAGCAAAATCATCATTTTCGCAGACAATTTTGGCAATTGCGCGAACTCCAATATAAATCTCGTGTTCCTCAAACGATATTTCTACGGTTCTAATATCGTTTAGGCTTTGAGGTGACTCCAGTGGTTGAGCCGTGACCGCTTGTAAAGTGTTTGTTGAATACGCCATAATTTATGCATTCCTGTAAAGACCCATTCCTGTGGTCGCTTTCAAAGTTTAGGAAGGCTGTGAGCGATCACAGGAATGCTTTCAAGCTTGAGCATTTCAAATTCACATACTACTTACAGTAGCACAACCAATCGTGAGTGGAATAAGCGGAAGGCAATTTTTCTATTACGATTAGTAATGCTACTCTCGGTAAGTATTTATATTACTTATAGATACACACGCCAGAGATTACCAACTATAAGTAGTGCTACTTTAAGGAGTAAGAGTTAGGAAATGCCTGTGCTTGTAAAATTAAAGAACACTAGAGAAACTAAGGGTTTCTCTCAAAACGAGCTAGCTAGAAGAACTGGCTATAGCCTGCAAAATATTCAAAAAATTGAGCAGGGGAGAGCCGCCTCGATTACTTTTGAAGCTCTTGGAAGATTTTGCAAGGTACTAGAGTGTCAGCCAGGAGATATTTTAGAATGGCTGCCAGATGATTTTGACGACAAAATCCATTTGCCGCCAGCGACTTCTGAGGCGCCGTCCGAAGAAATAGCAATTAGAGGTAATTCGCCAAAACGTACCAAACATCAACATCAAACACGCATGATGATTATTGACGGTAATCAAGGTGTGGCATAAAAATATGATTTTATAATTTCTGGTTATTTATCCCAGAAATGAGAATCTATTGTTAATGTCCTAATTACTTTCGTTCTTCATATCAGCACAACAAAAATTATCAAAACGGCATTTGTGTACATGCTGTCATATTTTGATGCGTTAAAATATAATGAAATATTGAGAGTGTATTAACAATTTAATCTTTTAGTTAGCACAAAAATAACCCAGATACAAGAAAGGCGACATCTCTACGTTTGTTGCTTTACTATCGTGCATCTACACATCTAAACCTGGCTCAAAAATAGGAGTTTCCTATGTACGCAATTGATATCTCTTCAACAAGCTTCCAACCAAAACACTTTACTGAATGGCTTTCTAGCTCAGTTGATAAAGAAATTATCGAGCTTAATGTCATATCGCTATCAGGAACAACACCTTACGAGTATCTGCTTTATAGTCCTAACATCTCACGCCGTAATGATGGGCGCCTGCGGGATGGAGATTTAAAGAAATATCGTCACATTGAATATGGAGGATGGTGGTGTAACGGTATTGACCCTCTTAACGACTACGAGCCAATGATGTGGGGATGCTTCAAACCAGATAAACCCAGACGTGATTATGAAAAAATTCATAAATTTATCAAATATGAGCATCCACCTAAAGAAGCAACGCGCGCGTTTTTTCTGCAAGTACCGAAAAGAATTTGGGAGAAAGTTTCAGAACGTTATGGTATCCCCATCACAGAAGAAGATTTGCAACATCCACATGGATTTTGGTACTGGGTTTGGTGCCGTAATGTACCGATAGTAATTGTTGAAGGGGCAAAGAAAGCTGGTTGTTTGTTAACCGCTGGTTATGCAGCAATTGCAATACCTGGGGTAAATGGTGGCTATCGTACACCCAAAGATAAAGAGGGTAATATCATTGGTAAACCTAACCTCATACCAGATTTGAAGCATTTTGCCAGTTCTGATAGAGCCATTACCATTTGTTTTGACCGAGATAATAAGCCAGAAACAGTAAAAAACGTGAGGACAGCTATCAGCCAGATGGGGAAACTACTCTCACAATGCGGTTGCTGCGTTAAGGTAATCGATTTACCTGGACCTTCTAAGGGTGTTGACGATTTTATTTTTGCTCAGAATCAAATAGCCTTAAAAGAAGGTTTCTCTGAGCAGGCGCCTACGAACCCGAAGGGAGAAGAAGCATTTGAAGCACTTTATGACAAAGCCGAATCTTTAGAGATGTGGACAGTCAAACTTTTTACTTTGTTGACTTACCAACCCGCAATTACACTTGACCAAAAATTTCTCGGAGAAATATCAATCCCAGAGTCTGAAAAGCTGATTATTCTTCAATCAGCCAAAGGAACGGGTAAAACCGAATCGCTAACTAACGAAGTCGCAAAAGCTCATGACCAAAACCGGAGGGTGTTAATTATTACCCATCGCATTCAATTAGGAGAGGCATTGTGTGAGCGTTTTGGAGTTAATTATGTAACCGAAATACGTTCACAGGGTACTGGGGATTTACTTGGTTATGGGGTATGTATCGATTCTCTCCACCACCAGAGCCAAGCTAGGTTTAATCCCAGTGATTGGTATAACGACACGGTTATTATCGACGAATGTGACCAAGTATTCTGGCACCTCCTTAATTCTTCAACAGAAGTAGCCAAACATCGTGTTTCTATATTAAAGAACCTGAAGTTGCTAATTCAAAATGTTTTAAGTAGCCCTCTAGGAAAGATTTATCTAGCAAGCGCCGATGTATCCGATTGTGATGCTGACTACGTACTGTCTCTAGCAGAAGAAATTAAGGTTAAACCATTTGTAATTCTTAACAATTATCGACCAATTAGCGGTAAATGTTACAACTACGACGGTACTAATCCCAAAAATTTGATTGCGGTTTTGGATAAAGCAATTCCCCAAGGAGGGCATCATTTGCTGTGTTGCTCTGCTCAAAAAGCGAAATCCAAATGGGGAACGCAAGCTTTGGAAGAAAGATTTCGCCGTAAATTTCCCCATCTGAAAATTTTACGAATTGACAGTGAATCTGTTGCTGACCCGTCTCATCCAGCTTACGGCTGTATTGCAAACCTCAACTCGATTCTTGCAGAATACGATTTGGTTATTGCTTCACCCAGTTTGGAAACTGGCGTGTCTATCGATATCAAAGGTCATTTCAATGCTGTATGGGGAATATTCCAAGGAGTTCAATCTGCAAATTCCGCGCGCCAGATGTTGGCAAGGTTGAGAGAAACTGTTGACCGCCATGTCTGGGTAAGGAATTGTGGCATGGGGTTTGTTGGGAATGGCGCCGCTTCATTGGGCGTACTTTTAGCAAGTCAACATGCGGCAACAAGAGCAAATATCGCGCTACTGTCCGAAGCCGATAATAGCGATTACAGTTGCATCGATGAGAACTTTCAACCGGAATTTCTACAAACTTGGGGCAAGCGCGCTTGTGTCATCAACGCTCAAATGCGGTGCTACCGAGAATCAGTGCTTCAGGGTTTGGTAGAAGATGGTTACACAATTATTGATGCGGAAGATATTGAAGAAGAAGAGAGTGACCAAGTATTCGTATCTGTTAAAGCAGCTTCTCTTGAGTTACACGAATCTGAGTGCCGCGCGGTTGAAACAGCGAAAGATATTTCTTCTTCTGAGTTTGAGAAGCTACAAGACAAGCGAGCGAAGACTAGTACCGAACGTCAAGAAGAACGCAAAGCAGTATTGAAAGAACGCTATGGGATTGATGTGACGGCATCTTTAGTATGGAAAGATGACGACGGCTGGTATCCCCAACTGCGCCTGCATTACTTCTTGACCTTGGGACGAGAGCATCTTG
>ERZ1066124.137-NODE-137-length-70704-cov-26.277046_pt1 | contig 70704 bp, 30 predicted proteins | sample MGYA00382771_ERZ1066124 | MGnify/ENA primary metagenome ERZ1066124 (study PRJEB33369, sample SAMEA5778354) | biofilm metagenome | biome: Industrial cooling water; feature: Water cooling tower basin; material: Biofilm | place: United Arab Emirates | collected... | reverse complement strand
ATCAAAAGATGAGTGAGTTTGAGCATGTTTTACTATTTTTGTCCTGTACTTAGCTCTTAGGGTTACGCACTAGCAATGACTGTGACACCTCCTGCAAAATCTGATTCGCTGCTAAAATGCTGCGTCCTGCCGTCCACACCTCAGCATTCACGGCATACACTCGCCCTTGTTTGACGGCATTTAAACGTGAAAATAACGGGTCTGATTTGAATTGGTCGAGCGTCAGAGAATTCGGCGTAAACGAGGACTCAATTAAAAAAATCGCATCTCCGTCTAGAGTGGTAAAGTTTTCTCGCGACACTTGAATTGCCCAACGCTGACCCGATGCCTGAGCCGGAGGACGCGCCAATCCGAGATCTTGCAAGACCGCGCCCGAAAAACTGCGGGTTGTATATGCGCCAATCTGCCCAGTTCCCGTAGCGACTACAGACACCACAGGAGATTTCGAGAACTGCTGCTGAATTTGCTGCTTCAGGGTGTCGGCTCGCTGTTGATAGTCCTGTAGAAGTTTATCTGCGGCAGCGGATCGATCGAGGACAGTAGCATAAAAGCGAACGTTGTCTTTCCACTCGCCCGATCGTCCACTGCCTTCAGCCATCACAGTAGGCGCAATTTCAGCTAGTCGTCGATAAAGTCTATCTAGCCCAATTTTGTTGCCCAAAATTAGATCTGGCTGTAACTGCGCTACTGCCTCTAAATTTGGCTCATTCGTCTTTCCAATCACTTCAATTCCCTGAGTGCGATCACCCAAATACTTAGGGAATCGCTCCGGTACAATAGAGCCAACAGGTTTTACTCCAAGAGCGAGCGCGGCATCCAATGGAGCCGTATCCAACACAATCACTCGCTTAGGCTGCATTGGCACTTCAGTTTTACCCATTGCGTGAGCGATCGAGCGCGATGGCGTTCCGGGGGGCAACGTTGCAGTGGGACTACTCATCCAGGGCAGACCACCTGTGCAAGCAGCTAGCCAACACACCACAACACTCAACAGCAGCAATTTATAGATTGATCTCATTCCTGCGCCCCCGTCCTTAGAATGTGATGGCATAGCGGAGAAAGATCGTTCGTCCTCTGCCAGCAAATCGTAAGTTCTCCAACAGTCCCGTGCGCTCCTGACTACTGAGCGGCAGGTATTGAGTGTTCAACAGATTTTCAATTCCCAGTTCTAGCGTGCTTTGACCGAGCTTGAGACTGCTGAGGAAATCCAAAGTGGTATAGTTTTCTAGCCTGAACGGATCGACGCGATCGTCAAATGCTCGATCGCGATTGCCCACCAGAAGTAGCTGCAAGCGATTGCGCCAGTTAGGGAGCGTTTCATTTTCCACATAGAATGATAGTTTCAAGGGCGGCACTTGCAAAGAACTCAATGCCAGAAAATCATCGTCGTTGTTAGTATCGTTTTCGCCCTCGCTCCAAGTAAAGGTACTGCCCAAGCGCCACTTTGTAGTTGGCTGCCAGTCCAGCGTGGCTTCTAGTCCATAGTTACGTTGGGGAGCACGCTGTAGCTCGGTGGTACCATCCGGTCGAATCCGAACAGTTGCACCAAGGTCAGAGGTGCTGTAGAAGCCTGCCAGAGAAGCCTGGACTGTTCCCCAATTGCCGCGAACTCCCAACTCAAAGCTGTCTACTTTTTGGGGTTCCAGCAGGTCAGAACCGCGAATGCTGGCTCTAGGGGCAACGCTGCTAAAGGCAGTGCCTAAGTCTGGCAGCGAAAATCCTTGAGCAAAGCTAGCAAATATACTCGTCTGGGGCGTGATCTTGTAGACGATGCCCGTGTTAAAAGAGATGCCACTATTGTCTGCGCTGCCGCCGCGTCGAACTCCAGGTGCGGCAAAGGCTAGCTCATAATCGCCCACCTCGTAGCTGAAGTTATCATACCGTAGCCCCCCGCTTAGAAGAACCTGTGGGCTTAGATTCCATTGCAGTTGAGCAAACAAGCCCAAATTGTTCAACGTATAGAACGGTGTCTGTGGACGGGTGCTACTTGCCGTCAAAGTGCGGGTGCGATCGAAAACTGATGTCTCTGAAATCAGCACAGGACGACTATTTTCTTCATAGCTGTAGTCCACTCCCCAAAGCAAGTTAACTGCTGTCGAGAAAGGCGTTTGAATTTGCAGGCGCGCTCCCAACTCCTGGCTATCCAGGCTCGTTTGCCAAAGTGCCGGAAAAAAGACGGGAAATGGTCGCCCCCGCAGGTCTGTAAAAGGTTGAACCAGATTTGTGTCGCGGAAGAAGAGTTGCGCTGTCACCTGAGAGCCAAAGATGTTCTGGTGCGTGTAAGTCAAATTAGCAACTTGATTCGTTTGTCTCGGTTCTTCTGCGTACTGCACCGGAAATCTTTGCGCTCTAGCAGTTTGCAGCCCTGGGATCGAAAAGACGATCGGATCTGAGCGGAATGTCGTATCAAACGATTCGTTGTAAATGTTGTAGCTGAGTTGCAATCGCTGTTGTGAATCAATATCAATCCCCAGCTTTGCGAGCAGATTTAGGCTAGTTGCATCGTTGATCCCAGTTGGCGGAATGCGATCGCCGTTAGCATCGAAAAAGCTGCCGCTTTCGTTGAGGGAAGCTCGAACTGTAACGTCGATCGGTCCTTCCTTCCCCGATAAGCCGTATTGCAAGTTATAGCCAAATCCTTCATCAGAAAACGCATCGAGAGCATTGCGGACTCCGACAGAGATTTGGCTTTCCAGTCGTTGTGTAGTGGCGCGGCGCGTAATGATATTGATAATGCCGCCCGTAGCACCACGCCCGTAGAGCGCAGAGGGACCACGAACCACCTCAACTCGCTCAATGGCACTAGGGTCAATTGTATTTAATTCCGTCTGAAACCCACTATTTGGATTTTGCGGCACTCCATCAATCAGAATTAATGCTTGCCGACCGCGCAGAGTTAGTCCTCTTGTCAGGTTCCGCTGAGTGGGTGGTCCTAGCCCTGGCACTAGCTTTCCGAGCAAATCTGGCAAATTATTGGTGAGAGCTGTTTGCTGCTGAATCTGCTCACGCGGAATAACTGTGACAGAGCGTGGCAGGTTCGATAGCGGCTCTTCTGTCCGGGTAGCAGTGACAACAACTTCTTCCTCTGATTCATCATCTGGCTCAACACTCAAAATCAATCCAGCTCGATCCGGCACAATTTCCGCGAAGGGCGCTGTGGTTGTTCCCGTTACCGTTATCCGAATTCTGGTTGGCTCAACCTGAGTCACCGTTAAATTTGAGATTCTTGCGGCGGGCTTCTGCGATCGAAACTCCTGACCCTCTGGGAGGACTAGCACCGCATTGGGAATATCCGCAATCAGCGCATTGCCTTCAGTCCGCGTTTGAGCTTGCAGCGTTTGTCCAGAAGGAACTTCCAGGACAATTTCAAGACCTTGCTCAGTCTGGTTGAGCCTCACACCTCGAACCTCGATCGCGCCTGATGCAGGGCGATCGATAGGCGTAGTGTCCTGCGTCAGCAGATCTGCACGAGTGTGAGGAAGAGTGACTTCGCTCAGGTGTCGAATTGAAGGTGTAGAAGCCTTTGAACTGCCAGTCATTAACACAGGTGCAGCGATCGCACCCTCGGTGTAGATAGGCAGCATAGCAAGAACAGGAATGGCTCCAACTAACCAAAGATAGCTTGATAGCTGCTGTTTCACGGACTCCTCACTTAACTAGATTTATTAGGTGGACTCAAACAATCCAATACAACGGGCAAAAAACTATTCAAAAAACAGCCCTGTTAGGGTAAACCTGTAATCTAATACTGCGATAGATTCTCAATAAATTAATACTCCTACTGATTAAAGACCGAAGCATTTTCATTGTCAAGGATCTAGAAAGTTCTAATTAAATCTGGAATTGGATTAAATCAATCGAGTAAAAAGGTCTAAATCGCTTGGTTTTTATTTCACACTAATTCTCAATTAGGGCTTGCCAATCTACGGTACTTTGTGCATAATTCTCAATGAACGTCCAAAAGTTCTGGCTTTCACTCAGATCAGTTCTCCTGCTCAGCCCTTTATCCTGCGAAACTCCGTTGACCAAGAGATTTGAGAAACTGCTATCGGCAATTAACCGCGCAGCTTCGGTCTGTCTACGCCACTGAAGCCTAGATATGTCAGTCCCATATTGCCTGCTGACCGTATTGTCTGCTCACTGTAATCGTTTCAAAGTTACACGGCTATTTGGACGCTTGCTTAGAGCTGCGTTGGATCGCTTTTGTCAAGTCTGGTCTTAGATTCAATAGATGGGGGTGCCTCCATGAGTGATCACGATCGTCTACCAGACGACTATCAACCTATTTCTACCCTTGTTGATCTGCTGCGGTGGAGAGCGTTCTCTCAGCCTGATCGCTCAACTTACAAGTTTCTGACCGATGGCGAATTAGAAGCTGTTTCGTTAACGAATCGAGAGTTAGATATTCGGGCACGCTCTATTGCTGTGCAGCTTCAACAGATTGGAGCGGATAAAGCGCCTGTATTACTGCTTTATCCGCCTAGCATTGACTACATTGCAGCATTTTTTGGTTGCCTGTATGCAGGAGCGATCGCAGTACCAGCCTATCCGCCTCGTCCTAATCGATCGGCAGCACGATTGCAGGCAATTATAGATGACGCACAACCCGGCATTGTTCTTACAACCACGGCTGTTCTAAATCACGCAAATTACTTGGCTACCCGTCATCAATCCCGTTGGATTGCAACGGATGTACTAACTGACTGTGCAACGGATTGGGAGACACCGCAAATTCAAGCGGATGCGATCGCGTTTCTTCAATACACCTCTGGTTCAACCGCTGCTCCTAAAGGAGTCATGGTTACTCATACAAACCTGCTGCATAATTTGAGCTTGATCCGTCAGCAGTTTGATGTGACCTCGGAGAGTAGCGGTGTAATCTGGCTGCCGCCCTATCACGATATGGGCTTGATTGGTGGGGTATTACAGCCACTCTATAGCCAGTTCAGCGTGACGCTGTTTTCTCCAGTTCTATTTCTGCAAAAACCAGTACGTTGGTTGTCAGCAATTTCCCGCGATCGAGCGACCATCAGCGGTGGTCCTAACTTTGCCTACGAGCTTTGCATCAACAAAATTACTCCAGAGGAATGCGCCACCTTGGATTTAAGCTGCTGGGAAGTGGCATTTAGCGGAGCAGAACCGATTCGCGCTGAAACCTTGGAGCGATTTGCGACCCAGTTTGCAGCTTGTGGATTTCGTCAACAGGCGCTCTACCCCTGCTATGGCATGGCGGAAGCTACACTGTTTGTTTCTGGAGGAGCTAAGAAAGCTCCACCCGTTTTTCACACAGTTGAGAGTCAAGCATTGTCAGAAAATCGTATTGTTGCGTCCTCACATCAGTACGATAGTCAACGATTGGTAGGATGTGGAACATCGGCACCTGATCAGCAAATTCTGATTGTTGATCCAGAGACGAGAACTTCCTGTGAGGGCGATCGAGTGGGCGAAATTTGGGTGGCGGGTTCCAGTGTGACTCAGGGGTATTGGAATCAACCGGAGAAAACCAAAGAAACCTTTCAGGCATCCCTTGCAAATACCCATGCAGATTGTTTCTTGCGAACGGGGGATCTGGGATTTCTCAAGGATGGTGAACTATTCGTTACAGGTCGATTGAAAGATCTAATTATCATCCGAGGTCGGAATTACTATCCTCAAGATGTTGAATTGACGGTTGAGCAAAGTCATCTTGCACTAAGAGCGGGCTGTGCGGCTGCGTTTTCAGTAGATGTAGCAGGCGAGGAGCGTCTGGTCGTTGCTCAGGAGGTCGAGCGACATCGCTCAAGAACTTTCAAGCTCGACGAAGTGTTCCAGGCAATTCGTCAAGCAATTTCTGAGCAGCATGAACTTCAGGTTTATGCAATTCTTTTGTTGAAAACAGGAGGTTTGCCAAAAACTTCTAGCGGCAAAGTTCAGCGTCATGCTTGTAAGCAAGGATTTTTGGATCATTCACTGCAACTGATTGAAGATTGGGTGGAAGATCCTCGCGCTAAAGTAGAATTTCTCCGGATACACCATCAGAATCAACAGCCCATCACAACGATTCAATCTTCTTCCGTAGAGGCGATTCAAGCCTGGTTAATTGACCAAATTGCTCAACGATCGCACTTACCCTCTAATCAGGTCAGGATTCACGAACCTTTTGTGCAGTATGGACTTGATTCGGTTGCTGCTGTCAGCATTTCAGGTGAGCTAGAGAAACAATTGGGAAAACGGCTTTCCCCAACGTTGATTTATGACTATCCGACGATCGCCTTGCTAGCAAACTATTTAGCTGGAGATAGCATTACACCTGCCTCTGATCAGGATAAAAACTTGACTCGTACTACAGAGTCGATCGCGATCGTAGGTTTAGGTTGTCGCTTTCCGGGTGCAACTGATCCAGATGCTTTTTGGGAATTGCTACATAGTGGCACTGATGCAATTACACGAGTGCCCAGCGATCGTTGGAACGTAGATGTGCTTTATGCTGCCGATGCTCCAAAAACAGGAAAGATGACCACTTGTTGGGGTGGCTTTCTAGATCAAGTCGATCAGTTTGATGCTGACTTTTTTGAAATCTCTCCGCGTGAGGCGAAGTTTATTGATCCACAGCAACGATTGCTGCTGGAAGTTTCCTGGGAAGCCCTGGAACAAGCGGGACAATCTCCTGCTCAGTTAGCAGGGAGCCAAACTGGAGTCTTTATCGGTATCAGCAGTAGTGATTATGCCCGGTTGCTTGCCAGCGATGTTACTCAACTCAATGCTTATTCAGGAACGGGCAATGCGATCAGTATTGCAGCAAATCGGCTGTCCTATTGGTTGGATTTGCGCGGTCCCAGTTTAGCGATCGACACTGCCTGTTCCTCTTCTCTAGTTGCAGTGCATACAGCTTGCCAAAGTTTGCGGACTGGAGAATGCAATTTAGCATTAGCAGGCGGCGTGAATTTGATGCTGTCACCAGAGTTAACGATCTCGTTTTCTCAGGCGCAAATGATGTCAAAGGACGGGCGCTGTAAAACATTTGATGCCAGTGCTGATGGCTATGTTCGCGGAGAAGGCTGCGGTGTTGTAGTTCTGAAACGCCTGTCTGATGCGTTACGAGACGGCAGCCAGATTCTAGCGCTGGTGAGAGGTTCAGCGATTAATCAAGATGGTCGTAGTAACGGAATCACGGCTCCAAATGGACTGTCTCAACAGGCAGTGATTCGTCAAGCATTGTCTAATGCTGGCGTGTTCCCTAACCAAATTGATTACATTGAGGCACATGGAACAGGAACTCCACTGGGCGATCCGATCGAAATCAATGCGCTACAGGCTGTATTAGGAGAAAACCGCTCTCCAGATCAGCTTTGCAGAATTGGCTCAGTCAAAACCAATATTGGGCACTTAGAAGCCGCTGCTGGAATTGCAGGGTTGATTAAAGTGGTTTTGGCTTTACAGCATCAAGAAATTCCGCCGCATTTGCACATAGAAACTATCAATCCCTACATCACATTAGAAAATTCCTTTGCGATCGCAACACAGCCCCAACCGTGGTTAGCAACGCATCAAGCGCGTTTAGCAGGCGTGAGCGCTTTCGGATTTGGAGGCACCAATGCTCATGTGATTGTTGAATCAGCACCAGAATCGGTAGTTGTACCTGCTGAGGTCGAGCGTCCGTGTCATTTGTTCACGCTCTCTGCCAAAAGTCAGACAGCATTACAGGCGTTAGTTCGCCGATACCAGACTGTTCTGGCGCAGTCTAATTTATCTCTGGCAGATGTTTGTTTTACGGCAAATACTGGACGATCGCAGTTCACGCACCGTTTAGCGATCGTTGCTTCTTCCACGGATCAACTTTCACAACAGTTAAACACTGTATCTGAACAGTCCTGTTCTAATCAGCGCCCCAAACTTGCCTTCTTGTTTACCGGACAGGGAGCGCAAGCAATCAACATGGGACGGCAACTGTACGAAACTCAACCAATGTTCCGGCAAATTCTGGACGAGTGTGAGCGCATACTGCAACCTTTTCTGGAAGTACCGCTATTGTCCGTACTTTATCGAGATCCTACGTTGACTCCACTGTTACACCAAACAGCTTATACGCAACCAGCTTTGTTCGTCTTGGAATATGCTCTAGCACAGCTTTGGCTGTCTTGGGGAGTGGTGCCGGATGTGGTCATGGGACACAGCCTGGGTGAGTATGTCGCTGCCTGTATTGCAGGGGTCTTCAGTCTAGAAGATGGGCTGAAATTAGTCGCTGAACGGGCACGTCTCATGCAAGCTCTGCCTCAAGATGGCATCATGGTAGCGGTATTTGCCGAAATTGCAACAGTTCAAGCAGCGATCGCACCTCATGGTGATCGAGTGACGATCGCCGCAATCAATGGTTCTGAGAATGCAGTGATTTCAGGAGATCGGCTGGCTATCGAGGCAGTTTTACAGCAGTTCAAAGAAATGGGAATTCGTTGCCAACCGTTGACGGTTTCCCATGCTTTTCACTCGTCTGCCATGCAGCCAATTCTAGAATCATTTCAGCAAATCGCTAGAGAAGTAGCTTTCAAAGCTCCAGAGCGAAAGCTGGTTTCAAACCTGACTGGAATGCTGTTTGATCCCACCACAATTCCTGATGCCGCCTATTGGTGCCGCCATTTGCGCGAACCTGTGCAATTTGCCGCAGGAATGCAAACATTGCAGCAGGAATGCTCTATTTTTGTGGAAATTGGTCCGGGTTCAACCCTGTTGAATTTGGGGCGGCGCTGCTTATCACCGGAAATTGGGCACTGGTTTCCATCGTTACGATCAGGTGAGGAAGACTGGCGATCGCTACTTACTAGCTTGGGAGGACTTTACATTCAGGGTGTTGAGGTAGATTGGGATAGTTTTGATCAAGGCTATCCTCGTCGTCGCGTAGCTTTGCCAACCTATCCGTTTCAGCGTCAACGCTATTGGCTTGACTCGTTGAAGACGAACTGGAATTCACCTCACGAGCAAATCCATCCATTACTCGGTCAGCCTATACAGTTGGCACAGTCGCCTCATGATCACACTTGGGAAATCACATTGGGATCACAACAGCTTCCGTATCTCAAAGACCACCGCCTCCGGGAGACTTCCGTACTGTCAGTGAGTACTTATGTGGAAATGGCGATCGCGGCTGCAAAGCAGGCATTAGGCACAGAAACACCGCAAATTGCTGACCTAACGCTTCATGCCGCCCTACCAATTTTGCCGCAGCCGCGAACTGTGCAAACCTCTCTGCGCGATCGCGGCGATGGCTCGGTTGATTTTCAGGTCAATAGCTGCTCCACAGCAGTCAATGGTTCATCGCCGCAGTGGATTCGTCACGCCACGGCTGTCCTATTACCGTAGCAGGAATTTCTATGCAATTCGGTTTCATGTTCTTTGCCAGTGGTGAAGATGCGCTACTGGAAGAAAAATATCGTCTGGTGCTTGAAAGTGCCCAGTTTGCTGATCGCCACGGCTTTACAAGCGTGTGGGTACCTGAACGGCACTTTACCCAGTTTGGCTGTCTCTATCCAAATCCGGCTGTGCTTCATGCTGCCCTAGCAAGAGAGACAAAGCACATTCAACTTAGGGCAGGGAGTGTGGTTCTACCGCTGCATCCTGCCGTTCGAGTCGCCGAAGAGTGGGCAGTGGTAGACAATCTCTCTGGTGGTAGGGTGGGCATTTCGTTTGCGGCAGGCTGGAATCCAGATGATTTCGCCGTTTCCCCCGATCGCTACGACGATCGACATGACATTCTGTTCGCCGAAATTCAGACGGTTCAAAAACTGTGGCGAGGGGAATCTATCTGGATGCCGAATGGCAAAAATATTCCAGTTGAAATTCGCATTTACCCGACACCGATTCAATCAGAATTGCCGATTTGGGTAACAGCCGCAAGTAGTCCCAAAACCTTCATTCGCGCTGGGGAAATCGGAGCCAATTTGCTCACGCATTTGTTTGACCACACAGTGGAGGAGCTAGCGGAAAAAATTGCGCTCTATCGGGAGGCTCGATCGCGTCAAGGCTACGATCCAGCAACAGGACAAATCACAGTCACGCTGCATACCCTAATTGGAGATGATCTGCAACAAACTCGTGAACTAGCGCGGAAGCCCTACTGCAATTACCTAAAATCTAATCTGCCTTTGCTCAAGGGGTTAGCAGAGAGTCGAGGCTTAACCGTTGATGTGACCCATCTTTCCGCAGCCGATCTAGAAGCTTTGGCAAATTTGGTATTTGAGAAATTTTCTGCGAGTCGATCGCTCATCGGGACACCGGAAAGCTGTTTACCGCTGATTCAACAGCTAGAGCAATTGGGTATTGATGAAGTTGCCTGTCTGCTGGATTTTGGATTAGCTGCAAATCAAATTCTCGATCATTTGCCGCACTTAACTCGCCTTAAGGAAGCTTGTACTGGTGCAGAGCGTGACTTGAGAAATCGATCGGATGATCGTCCACAATCTACTACAGAGAATTCGCTGCGTGAGATCCAAGTTCGTTGCTTCGAGTCGGTTACTGCCTCCGAGTTTTATGAGAGCTTACTAATAGGGGGCATAGAATTTGACCGAAGTTTTCAGGGAATTCAGCAACTTTGGCGACGCGATGGAGAAGCGCTAGGAGATATCCAACTGCTGGAAATATTGGAATCAGATTGTGCCAATTACAGCCTGCATCCAGCCTTTTTAGATGCTTGCCTACAGGTATTTTTTGCCGCACTGCCCCGCGCGGTCGTCGCTCAAACGCAATCAGTGCGATATCTTCCCGTCGGCTTCCAAAGGTTAAAGCAGCATCGCTCTCTAGAAAAGCGGGTGTGGAGCCATGCGATCGTACACTCAGAAATCAGCCCAACGACTGAACAATTTGAAGGAACGGTTCAAATTTTGGATCAAACGGGTGCTGTATTAATCGAGGTGGTTGGATTCCGGTTGCAGCGAGTGTCTGAGCCGCAGTTACCCAAAAAACTGCCTGAGAACTGGTTTTACCAAATTGAGTGGCAATCGGTCACCGCACCCGTTTCTGCACTTCAGCCTGCCGATTGGCTGCGATCACCCCAGGAAATTACCAAGCGTTTTTCTCCATCCACACCGTCTGAACTCTCGATTTATCAAGATTTTCACCCACAGCTAGAAGTTCTCAGCACAACCTATATTCTCTCAGCATTTCAGCAGTTAGGTTGGAGTTTTTCAGATGGTGCGCTCGTCTCCACTGATTCACTCACTGAATTAGAAATTGTAATAGCCCATCAGCGATTATCAGAACGTCTGCTACAAATTTTGCAGGAAGATGAAATTTTGTGCCAATTGAATTCAACTCAGTGGAAATGCAATCTTCCGACTCATAAAGAGGCTTCACAGCAATGGAATGAGCTATGGGCAAACTATCCTGCCTGTCGTGCTGAATTAACGCTGTTGCAGCGCTGCGGAACCCGATTAGCAGAGGTACTACGAGGACAGTGCGATCCCCTACAATTGCTCTTTCCTGACGGATCGCTGGATTTAGTCGAGCAGCTTTATCAACACGCTCCAGCCGCCCAAGTTATGAATCGTTGGATGCAACAGACGATCGCTGAAGCGATGAACGACCTACCCAAAGGTCAGCAAATTCGCATTCTAGAAATTGGGGCTGGAACCGGAGGCACAACGGCTCAGGTGCTTCCGTCCCTACCTGCCGCGCAAACAGAGTACTGGTTCACAGATGTTTCGCGGTTGATGACAACAAGAGCAGAGCAAAAATTCTGCGACTATCCATTTGTGCAGTACGGAGTGCTGGACATTGAGCAAGATCCGCAGTCTCAAGGCTTTTCTCCACAGCAGTTTGATGTGATTCTGGCAGCTAATGTTTTACATGCCACAGCGGATTTGCAGCAGACCTTAAAGTATGTGCGGCAATTACTGGCACCAGGTGGATTACTGGTGTTGCTGGAAGGGACACAGCCTCAACGATCGCTCGATTTAGTCTTCGGTTTAACGGAGGGATGGTGGAAGTTTACGGATCGATCACTGCGTCCTGATTATCCATTGCTCACTCAAGAGCGCTGGTGTGAACTACTAAAAAGCACTGGATTTGCTGAAGTAAGCGCGATCGTACCTGAAGGAACTCCAGTGCATCAAGCGGTGATTGTAGCTCAAACACCTGCGATCGTGGAGAGCTGGCTGATTCTAGGTAATCAGAGCGGAGTTGGCGGGGAACTCGCTAAACAGCTTCGATCAGATGGAAAGCAGGTGAGCTTGGTTCAGACCGATGGCTCTGAAGAATATCGATCGTTGTTCCAGAAATTCGATCAGACAAACACTCTCAAAGTAATTTACCTCAGCAGCCTGGATCTGCCTGACAATAACAGTTTAACAACCTCTGAACTAGAAGCGGCTTCAGGGGCACTTTGTTCTGATGTTTTGTCTCTCCTTCAGTCGCTCACCTCCAGTCAGTCGCAACTATGGCTAGTGACTCAGGGGAGTCAATCTGTTCAACCGACTGATTCACAAGCCCTTGTTTCATCGATACTATGGGGATTGGGGCAAGTGATAGCAGTGGAACAACCCCAACGTTGGGGCGGATTGATTGATCTTGATCCGCGTGCATCAGTTGAACAAAATACTGCTGCACTACGGCAAGCAATTTCTGGAAGTTCGTCGATCGCTTACCGACAAGGAAACTGGTACACACCTCGGTTGGTACAGCATCAGGCTACCATCTACTCAGCGATCGGGGTTCAGTCAGAGGGTAGCTACTTGCTCACCGGAGGATTTGGAGATTTAGGTCTGCTAGTAGCACAGTGGCTAGTTCAGCAGGGAGCGCGACATCTAATTTTGTTGGGACGCTCGCTCTTGCCGCTCCGTAGCCAGTGGGATGCGCCCCAGGAGAGCCGAATCGCGAACCAGATTCAGGCAATTCGGACGATTGAGGCATCTGGAGCAACCGTTTATCTAGCGACTGCTGATGTAGCAGACGAAGCTCAGATGATCGCAGCGCTGCATCACCTACAAGAACAGGGATGTCCTGAAATTCGCGGGGTGATGCACTTGGCGGGAGTTCCTCAACCGCTGGTTCCGCTTCAGCAGTTGGATCAGGAAACCTTAACAGCGGTGTTGCGCCCGAAGGTACTGGGCAGTTGGGTTTTGCATCGATTGTTTGACCATCAGCCGCTCGATTGGTTTGTTCTATTTTCGTCCTGGGCGGGACTGTTGGGAGCAGTTGGACAGCAGTTGGGCAGCTACAGCGCCGCCAATGCGTTTTTGGATACCCTGGCTCATTACCGTCGATCGCGGGGGCAGTCCGCTTTGAGTATTTCCTGGGGAGACTGGGCGGAAGTGGGAATGCGATCGCGCTATGTCCAGCAGGGTTATCGACTGTTACCAGATAGCTGGACTCTTTTGCCTGAGCAGGGTCTAGCTGCGCTGGAACATTTACTGCATCAGGAGGCGGCACAGGTGGCGGTGCTACCTGTTCGCTGGTCGGAGTTCTTCCAGATGTTCCCAAATGCTGATTCGTCGCTGCTGCAACAGCTTGCCAATCGAGCAACTGAAACTCAGCCATCGATTGCCTCAACTCCCTGGTTACAGACGCTAGAGAGCCTTCCTGCTAACGGACGTATAGAGGCTCTGCAAGCTCACATTCAGGAACAGGCTGCCCATGTGTTGGGAATTCACCCCGCCCAGCGCTTAGACCCACAGCGAGGATTGTTTGAACTGGGAATGGACTCCCTCATGGCACTGGAACTAAAGCACCGATTGGAGTCCAGTCTGGGCTGTGCGATTCCGGCAATTCTGGCGTTTGAGCATCCTACGGTCAGCGCTTTGACAAATCATCTAGCTCAAATCCTATTGAGCTGGAAAGAACCGTCGATCGCGCAAGAGATCGCTCCAGCGATCGACTTAACTGATCCTTTAACCAAAATTCAGCAGTTATCAGACGACGAAGTTGAGCGGCTGCTATCCGAAAAAATCTCCGGGGCATTGCTATGAATACATTTTTAGAACAAATTACAGACCTTTCTCCCAAACGGCTGGCGCTGCTAGCGGTAGAGTTGAAATCCCAACTGGATGCCGTCCAGCAGGCGAAGATCGAACCGATCGCGCTGGTGGGCATGGGCTGTCGATTTCCCGGAGCGAATCATCCGGCTGCATTTTGGCAACTGTTGCGCGATGGAATTGATCCGATTTCAGAAGTGCCCCCGGAACGCTGGCAGGTGGATGCTTACTATGATCCCAATCCGAATGCTCCTGGTAAAACCTACACACGCTGGGGCGGATTTTTATCGCAAGTGGATCAATTTGATCCAGATTTTTTTGGCATCAGCCCACGGGAAGCTATTGGCATGGACCCACAACAACGGTTGCTTTTAGAGGTTGCCTGGGAAGCGCTGGAACATGCTGGGCAAGCTCCATGTGATTTGATGGGCAGTAAGACTGGGGTGTTTGTTGGAATTGGTACTAGTGACTATGCTAGTTTGCAAACCAGAGCGGAAAATCCGGCAGCGATCGATGCCTACATGGGTACAGGGAATGGCTTTTGTTTTGCCGCAGGTCGCCTGTCTTATCTATTGGGATTACAGGGTCCAAGTCTAGCGTTGGATACCGCCTGTACCTCGTCGCTGATGGCGGTTCATCTAGCGTGTCAAAGCCTCCGCAACCGAGAGTGCAATTTGGCGCTAGCTGGAGGCGTGAATTTGATTCTGTCACCAGAAGCGAACGTAATTTTTTCCAAAACTCGGTTGATGTCTGCCAAGGGGCGCTGCCGCACGTTTGATGCAGCAGCCGACGGCTATGTGCGATCGGAAGGCTGCGGCGTGGTTGCTCTGAAGCGGCTCTCTGATGCACAGGCAGCGGGAGATCACATTTGGGCGGTGATTCGTGGAACGGCGGTGAATCATGGTGGTGCGAGTGGCGGCTTAACGATTCCTAACGGGGCAACGCAGCAGGCGGTGATTCGAGAAGCTTTGTCGCAGTCCGGTGTTCAGCCTGCTCAAATTTCGTATATTGAGGCGCAAGGAACCGGAACACCGATTGGCGATCCGATCGAAGTTCGGGCGCTGGCGGCAGTGTTGGGAGAAGGGCGATCGGAAGAAACGCCGCTGTTCCTCGGCTCTGTCAAAACTAATATTGGACACACAGAGACTGCATCAGGCATGGCTAGCTTGATTAAGGTGGTGTTGGCGCTGCATCATCAAGAATTACCGCCGCATCTGCATTTTCAGCAACTCAATCCAAATATTTCGCTAGAGGAGATTCCTGCCAAAATTCCAACTCAGCGCACGCCTTGGATGTCAATTCAGGGAAGACGGATTGCTGGAATTAATGCGTTTGGCGCAAATGGCACGAATGCTCATGTGATTGTGGAAGCGCCGCCGGATCAACCAGTTCAGTCTATTGAGTTCGATCGTCCCTTGCACTTGTTCAGCATTTCGGCAAAAAGTCCAACTGCTCTGCGATCGCTAGTCCAGCAGTATACGGAGTGTCTCAAGGAGCAGTCACCTGAGAGAATTGCAAACTTTTGCCATAGTGCGACAGTCGGACGATCGCATTTTGACTACCGCTTTGCCTGTGTTAGCCATTCTCTAGTAGAAATTCAGCAGCAGTTATCCATCTGGCTGCATCAAAATGCGAGTGAATTGATTAATAAGCCAACCACAGAGCGGCAGAAAATTGTCTTCTTGTTCCCCGGTAATACAACGGAATGGATTGGAACTCAGCTATACCAAACTCAGCCGACATTTCGACAAATTTTGCAGCAGTGCGATCGACAATTGCAGCCTGTTCTGAAACAGTCACTGCTTTCGCTGCTTTATCCCAACACTGGCACTGTAGCAAAGGCGAGTGAGCTAAATTCAGCCGCGATCGCGTTTGTATTAGAGTATGCGCTGGCGCAATTGTGGCAGTCTTGGGGAATTCAGCCAGATGCTGTTCTGGGATACGGAGTAGGAGAATTGGTAGCCGCTTGTGTGGCGGGCGTGTTGAGCTTGGAGGAAGCACTAGAGTTCATTACTCACCCATCAGAACATCCTTTGCAGACTAAGGCTCCCTGTCTGACACTGGTTTCTGGAACAACCGGACAACTTCTAGATCACAACACTGCGAAGACTGATTGGCAGCAATGCCTGTTACAACCAACCAATAACCTGAACGGAATTCAAACGCTTCTAGATCAGGGGTTTCAATCCTTTCTAGAAATTGGACTGCACTCCACATCACTGGAAACTTTACGGCAAAAGTTCTCGGCTCAAACCCAATTGTGGCTACCGTCTCTTGAACCTCAAACGGGCGATTGGGAAACTCTGTTGAATAGTCTGAAGGAACTTTATCTACACGGCTTTGATGTTAACTGGGCTGGATTCGATCGCGATTACCCCCGTCAACGACAACCACTTCCTACCTATCCATTTGAACGTCAACGGTACTGGCTAGAGATAAGCGATCGTCTACTAATTGAAGCGCGATCTCATCGCTCTAGAGTGTCCCGTGAAACGCTGTTGACCCTGGAACCAGAGTCGCGACAGCAGGCATTAGAAAGCTACTTGCGCGATCGCATTGCTCATGTGCTAAGAGTTCCATCGGTAGAGATTGAATCGGCGCGATCGCTCAAAACTCTAGCGCTGGATTCAATTATGGCGCTGGAACTAAAGAGCGATTTAGAAACTGATCTAGGAGTTACGATTGCCCTTACAACGCTGCTGGAAGAGACTTCAATCACAGAGCTAGCGGCTCAATTGGTTCATGAGCTTACCACGGCAACTCACCCAGTTCTGCCTCGAATTCAACCCGATCTAGAGCAGCACTATCAGCCATTCCCACTCAACGACATTCAGGAAGCGTACTGGATTGGTAGAACGCGATCGTTTGAGATGGGCAACGTTGCTGCTCATGTCTATGCCGAGTTCGACAGTTCTAATCTGGATTTACATCGGCTGAATGATGCGTTTCAGCAATTGGTCGTACATCATGATACGCTGCGGACGATCATCTTACCTGACGGACAGCAGCAAGTTCTCGCCTCGGTGCCTCCTTATCAAATTCGCGAGTGGGATCTGCGTGGCAAGTCGCTAGATTCCACCACTACTGACCTCGCCGCAATTCGACAGCAGCTATCCCATCGAGTGCGCCCGCCCGACACCTATCCCCTCTTTGAAGTGAGTGCAGCGCGACTGGATGACCAGCGAATCCGCGTGTTTCTCAGCTTTGATAATTTGCTCGTAGACGCTGCTAGTCTGGCGCTGTTACTCAAACAGTGGCGGCAGCTTTACCAGCAGGACACTGCGCTTTCTAAGCTAGATCTCAGATTCCGCGATTACGTTCTAGCACTGAAGACTCTAGAAACATCCAAGGTGTATCAGCGATCGTTAACCTACTGGCAAGCCCGAATTCCCCAACTGCCCCCTGCACCGGAACTTCCGCTAGCGATCGCGCCGACTGCAATTGATACCCCGCGATTTGTACGACGGACTACCACACTGTCGCAGGAACTTTGGCAGCAGTTAAAACAGCGTGCCGTTCAAGCAGGGTTGACTCCCTCTGGACTTTTGCTGACTGCCTATGCCGATGTGTTAGCTACCTGGAGCAAAACTCGGCACTTCACGATTAACCTGACGACGTTCAATCGGTTGCCGCTGCATCCTCAAGTTAACGATCTTGTCGGTGATTTTACGTCTCTTACTTTGCTGGAAGTAGATTACAGGCAATCGGCTTCCTTTCAACAGCGTGCCCAACAGCTTCAGCATCAATTGTGGCAAGACCTAGAACACAGTGCTGTTAGCGGTGTTCGGGTTTTGAGAGAACTCTCTCGCGCTCAATCAGGGGTGGGACGGATCACCATGCCCGTTGTGTTCACCAGTCTGCTAGCAAATCCGCAAATGCAGGATGAAACAGCATTTGCGACCGAATGGCTGGGCGAGTTGGTTTACAGCATTGCTCAAACCCCCCAAGTTTGGTTGGATCACCAGGTTTACGAAGACAACGGAGCGCTGGTGTTCAATTGGGATACTGTGGAGGGATTATTTCCAGACGGGATGGTAGACGCGATGCTAACCGCTTACTGTCGCCTGCTGGAAGATTTGGCAAGCTGCGATCGACCCTGGCAGGCAGATCGATCGGTAGCGTTACCGATCGCGGATCAGGAATTACAGATGAGCCTTAATGCAACCGTTGCTCCGGTTTCAAAGGAGTTGCTGCATACTCTGTTTACGGCGCAAGCGCAAATGCAGCCAGATCACTTCGCGGTGGTCGCGCCCGATCTCACCCTTACCTATGCGGAACTCTTGCGTCGGGCTACCTATCTTGGGCATCAACTACGACGCGCAGGAGTACTGCCGAATCAACTGGTAGCGATCATCTTAGAAAAAGGATGGCAGCAAGTTGTAGCAGTATTGGGAGTGCTGATGGCGGGAGGTGCCTATGTGCCCATCGATCCGGAACTGCCGCACGAACGGCGCTGGTACTTGCTAGAGCAAACTGCCGTTCGGCATATCCTGACACATCGATGTCTTCAAGAGTCGTTCGCTTCTGACCATTGGCAGGTTTGGGGAATTGAGGATGCGGACTGGACTGATGAACCGCTTTTAGAACCTGTACAGCAGCCCACTGATCTTGCTTATGTAATCTACACCTCCGGCTCAACGGGACTTCCCAAAGGCGTGATGATCGATCATCAGGGAGCCATCAATACGATTCTGGACATCAATGAGCGCTTTCAGGTCAGACCACAAGACCGCGTGTTTGCCCTTTCTTCTCTCAGCTTTGACCTATCTGTGTATGACATTTTTGGAACGCTGGCGGCAGGCGGCACGATCGTCTTGCCACCTGCGACAGCTACGAAAGATCCCGCCGTGTGGTCAGAGATTTTAAAGCGCGAACAAGTCACGCTATGGAATTCGGTTCCCGCCTTGATGCAAATGCTTCTAGAGTATGGTGCAGGGCGTTTTGGAGTTTTACCGGACAGTCTGCGGCTGGTGCTGCTGAGTGGAGATTGGCTACCGCTTTCCTTGCCCGATCGTCTCAAACAATTCGTTCCAGCGTTGCAAGTAATCAGTTTGGGCGGAGCGACTGAGGCTTCGATTTGGTCGATTCTGTACGCGATCGCGGCTGTTGATCCAGACTGGAAAAGCATTCCCTACGGGCAGCCGATGCGAAATCAGCAATTTTATGTGTTAGATGAGCAATTGGAGCCGCGTCCAGTCTGGGTTCCGGGGCAGTTGTACATTGCGGGGATGGGTTTAGCGCAGGGCTACTGGCAGGATGATGCTAGAACGATCGCCAGTTTCATCGAACATCCTCGACTCGGACGGCTCTACAACACTGGTGATTTGGGGCGATATTTATCCAGTGGGCAGATCGAGTTTCTGGGGCGCGAAGATTCTCAAGTGAAGCTGCGGGGCTACCGGATTGAGCTAGGGGAAATTGAAGCTATTCTGGAGCAACATCCAGCAGTTAAGGAAGCAGTTGTTTTAGCAACGGGAGAGGGATCAGTTCAGCAGCTTGTAGCGTATGTGGTTCCCGATGTGGATAAATCAGATTCACTGTTTTTGCAGCGGCAAGCATCGGTGACACCCCAACAATGGGAGGAGCTAACGAAGTCGCTCCAGCCTTCTCCATCTGTTGAGTCGATCGACCTGAAGACGTTCTTAGAATTTTGGCAATCTTTAGAGCAGCTTTATCTCCACGCTACAGGCGTTGCGTTACACAAACTCGGAGCCTTTAACTCTGATGATGATGCTGATGCGACAGAACTGCTGCGGCACTGTCAGATTCAGCCCCGCTATCAACGCTGGCTGCAACGGGCACTGACTCAACTCGTACAGAAGGGTTGGCTGAATCAGCAAGGTGATCGCTTTATGCAAGTATCCCCCTTGCCGACTCATCTATTTCTCGATCTGATTACCAGAGTTCACACGGGAGCGACACAGGCTTTGGGGTTGAGCCAGGAAGCAACTCAACTACTGCTTCAGGTGGCTGAAAATCTTGCAGATATCATAACCGAGACGCAGCATTCAGCCGAAATTTATGCCGCCGACGCAGTTCCAGAAATTTATCAAAAGCAATTTCAGGCAAGCAATGCTGTAATGCGATCGCTAATCAGCAAGATTGCCCAATCCTGGCAGTCAGAACCGCTGCGAATTCTAGAGGTTGGTGCTGGGATTGGTTCCACAACGCTGCATTTATTGCCTGTGCTTCCCCCCGATCGTACAACTTACCGATTCACCGATATTTCTAGCTATTTCTTGCAGCGGGCGCGATCGCTGTTTGCGGCTTACCCATTTCTGCAAACCGGACGACTAGATTTGGAGCAAGACCCGCAGGAACAGGGCTATGAACTGCATACGTTCGATATCGTAATTGCCTCCAGCGTCCTTCATGCCACCCGCAACATCAGCGAAACGTTGCACCACATTCGTTCGCTCTTAGCACCAGGGGGACTCTTACTACTACTAGAAGAAACCCAGTTTCATCCAGCCTTTGACCTCAGTATGGGACTACAACAAGGCTTTGATCGATTTGAAGATACCTGCCTGCGACAACAGCATCCCTTGCTGTCTCAAGCACAATGGCGGCAAGTTCTCACCGCTGCCGGATTTACCGACTGCCAAATCCTGGCTCAATCTGGCTCGATCGCGGAGTGGCTAGGGTTCGATGTGCTACTGGCGCGGAGTCCCTCATCGGTTCAGCAGTTTCAGCCGCAGAAACTCCGAACATTTCTAGCGGAGAAGCTATCAGAATATATGCTGCCGTCTATTTACGTACCGATGGAAACTTTACCGCTAACGGCAAACGGGAAAGTTGATCGTCGATCGCTGCTGGCTCTGAAGCGTCCCGCTACACCGAGTTTAGAATCTACTTCTGTGGCTCCCCGTACAGCGATCGAAACGGCACTAGCAGACATTTGGTGCCAGCTTTTGAGCCGTGATCAGATTGGCATTCACGACACTTTCTTTGATCTAGGGGGAGACTCCCTACTCGCAACACAGGTAATTTCCCGCATTCGTGAAACCTTCTCAGTAGAGGTATCGCTGCGGAGCTTGTTTGAGCAACCTACCGTGGCAAAGCTGGCTGAGGTAATTACTCAGTCGATCGCCGATCAAGTTAATCCTGACCTGCTGGCAGAACTAGAAGCTGAATTTTTAGGGGGAGATCATGAGTAACGCCGATCGGATCGCCAACTTATCGCCAGATCAACTGGCGAAACTGACTCAGCGGCTTCAGCAAAGTCGGCAGAGTCGATCGCGAATTCAGCCCCAACCCCGAACAAGTAATGCTTTTCCGCTGTCGTTTGCTCAGCAGCGATTATGGTTTCTACATCAGCTTTATCCAGAAATTCCGCTCTACAACGTGCCCGCAGCAGTCAATCTCAAGGGTCGGCTACAGGTATCCGATTTGCAGCAAAGTCTGACCGCCCTCTGTCAGCGCCACGAAGGGTTGCGAACGATCTTTACCGTATCGGAAACTGGGGAACCGATGCAGGTGATTCAGCCTGCTGCATCCTGGGATCTGCCGATGGTAGATTTACAATCCCTGCCCCCATTCGAGCAGGAAGCAGCAGTGCAGCAGTTGGCAACTGAGGAAGCACAACGCCCGTTTGATTTGGCGCAGAGTCCACTCCTACGAACAACACTGCTGAAGTTGGATGCAGAGACGTATGTTCTCCTGCTCAATGTGCATCACATCGTGGCGGATGGCTGGTCGCTAGGAATTTTCGTTCGAGAACTGGCGCTGCTATACGAGGCGGTTCTGGATGGGAAGTCCTCACCGCTACCGGATTTGCCCATTCAGTACGCCGATTTTGCGGTGTGGCAGCGGCAGTGGTTGCAAAAGGATCTGGAGCAGCATTTATCCTACGGCAAACAGCAACTTGCGGAAGCTCCGGCAGTTCTACCACTTCCCTGCGATCGTCCCCGTCCTCCAGTGCAAAACTTTCAGGGAGCCGTGCAGGCGATTCACCTACCAAAATCACTCATTCAACCGCTGCGATCGCTCGGACAGCATCATGGGGCAACCCTGTTTATGACGTTGCTGGCAGCCTTCAAAACACTGCTCTATCGCTACACGGATCAAACCGATATTTTGATTGGCGCTCCGGTAGCAAACCGCAATCGTGCTGAGACAGAAGCTCTGATAGGAGTGCTGGTGAATCCGCTGGTATTGCGAACTAACCTGGAGGGCGATCCCACGTTTCTAGAACTGCTGCAACGAGTGCGATCGGTTGTCCTAGAAGCAAGTCACCATCAAGATTTACCCTTTGAAAAACTGGTGGAGGTAGTGCAACCAGAGAGAAGCCTCAGTCATGCGCCACTTCTTCAGGTCATGTTTACCCTGCAAACCGCCCCGCTCGTCCCACAGAGGTGTGGTGGATTAATTCTAAAACCGCGTCCTCTACACACAGGAACGACACAATTTGATTGGGTGATGAACTTGCTAGAAACTGTCGAGGGCGTTGAAGGCTGGATTGAATACCGCACCGATCTCTTTGACGCTGCGACAATGCGCCGTATGGTGAATCATTTTCAGACGCTTCTGACTGGAATTGCGGCAACCCCCCATCAGCGACTTTCTCAGTTGCCGCTTTTAACAGAAACAGAGCGGCATCAGCTACTAGAAACTTGGACTCAAACTCAGACGGACTATCCGCAGGTGTGTCTGCATCACTGGGTAGAAATGCAGGCGCAACAGCACCCGGACGCGATCGCTGCTGTATGGAACGAGCAGACTCTCAGCTACGGAGAACTAAATGATCGAGCAAATCAGCTTGCTCACTTTCTTCAAAGATGGGGAGTCGGTCCTAATCAATTGGTAGGAATTTGCCTGGAACGGTCATTAGATATGCTGATCGCAATCCTGGCAGTTCTCAAGGCAGGGGGCGCTTACCTGCCGCTTGATCCTGACTACCCTAGCAATCGATTAGCGTTCATGCTATCGGATGCACAAATTGTTGGCTTAGTGACTCGCAGTGATCTGCAAAGTCGGTTGCCGTCTTACCCCGGTCTAATCGCCTGCTTGGATGTAGAGTGGAGCGCGATCGCGACCTGTTCCACTACAAATCCTGCCAGTTCCGTCACACTAGATCATCTAGCCTACGTCATTTACACATCTGGTTCTACCGGGCAACCGAAAGGGGTATTGCTAACGCATCGCGGACTGGCAAACTTGAGTCAGGCGCAACAGCAAACCTTTCACTTATCACCAGATAGCCACATTCTGCAATTTGCCTCGTTTAACTTTGATGCGTCGGTATGGGAACTGGTAATGGCATGGCGATCGGGAGCTACGCTTTATCTGGGTCACGCTGATCAGCTATTGCCCGGTTCCCCATTGCAGCAGTTCTTACAAACTCACGCCATTTCTCACGCAACGCTGCCTCCATCCGCTCTCGCCGCTCTGTCTCCGTCTAATCTGCCTGCTCTGCACACACTGATTGTGGCGGGAGAAGCTTGTCCAGCGGCGTTAGTTTCTACTTGGGCAGTAGGGCGACGATTCTTTAACGCCTATGGTCCAACTGAAACGACCGTGTGCGCTACGGTGGCTGAATGTTGGGCGACGGATACGAACCCCTCGATCGGGCGTGCTATTTCCAACACCCAGACCTATGTGCTGGACCGTCATAAACAGCCTGTTCCGATCGGCGTAATCGGTGAACTGTATCTTGGCAGCGTCGGGTTGGCGCGGGGATACCTGGGGCGATCAGATTTGACAGCCCAGGCATTTCTGCCCCATCCGTTCAGTTCTGTAGCAGGTACCCGTTTGTACAAAACCGGGGATCTCGTCCGCTATCGCGCCGATGGCAAGCTGGAATTTGTCGGACGGGTGGATCAACAGGTGAAATGGCGTGGCTTTCGGATTGAATTGGGAGAAGTGGAAGCTGCGCTACGAAAGCATTCTGCGGTTCAAGACGCTGTAGTGATCCTGCGGCAAGATCCTGCCCAGTTAGTTGCCTACGTTGTGCCGGAACCTGATACAGACTTGACTGCCAACAGCTTACGGCGTGATCTACTGCAACAATTACCCAGCTATTTGGTGCCCTCTGTCTGCATCCTACTGGAGGCTCTGCCGCTCAATCCGAATGGCAAGGTCGATCGCCGTGCCCTTCCGGCTGCCGTGCTTGCGGAGAGTTTTCCCATTTCAGCCCGTACCGTCACAGAAGCGATCTTAGTTGAAATTTGGACGCAGATCTTGGGACGCAAGTCGATCGGCATTCACGATAACTTTTTTGAATTAGGTGGACATTCGCTGCTAGTGGCACAAGCGATCGCACAAGTGCAAGCTGCCTTACAGGTGGAGGTCCCGCTGCGGCGCTTATTCGAGTATCCAACCATTGCGGAATTCGCTGAGAGTCTGGAATCAGAGCAGGCGCTTGTCCAGTCGTTCCAGCCGATTCAATCCATTCCCCGTAGTGGAGTCTTACCCCTCTCCTTTGCCCAGCAGCGGATTTGGTTTTTGCAGCAATTAGAACCAAATAATCCAGCCTACAACATTCCCACTGTGCTGCATATCAGCGGTTTCTTGAATCTGTCCGCTTTGGAGCAAAGTTTCAACGCTCTCTTGCAGCGGCATGAAGTCTTAAGAACCAGTATTGAAACTGAGGATGGGCAGCCCCAAGTAGTCATTCATCCACCTTTCAGCCTCAATCTATCCGTTGTCGATCTGCAAGCATTTCCAGCCACTCAGCAGCAAACCGAGACGCAGCGATTGGCGGTAGAGGCAGCGCAACACAGCTTTGATTTGAATCAGGCTCCTCTGCTGCGGGTGACGGTCGCGCAGCTTCAACCCACTGAACACCTGCTGTTTGTCACTCTGCACCACTTGATTGGAGATGCAGGATCAGCACAAATTCTGGTGCGGGAACTAGCAGTTCTTTACGATGCCTTCTGCCACGGTAGACCTGCTCCCTTACCAGATCTCCCGATTCAGTATATTGATTTTGCTGACTGGCAGCGGCGCTGGTTACAAGAAGACGTGATGCAAACCCAGTTAGCATACTGGCAGCAGCAATTGCACAATTCCCCCACTCTGCTCCCGCTCCCGCTCGATCGCCCCCGTCCAGCCGTTCAGAGTTTTCGGGGTAAAACCCAGTGGATGCGAATACAATCTCCGCTCAAAGAGGCACTCCATCAGTTAGGACAGCAGCACGGGACTACCCTATTCATGACCCTGCTGGCGGCATTTGCCACATTACTATCCCGCTACACCCAGCAAACCGATATTTTGATTGGCACCTCGATCGCTAATCGCCATTATCCAGGACTTGCCGATTTGATCGGCTGCTTCCTCAACACGCTGGTTCTCCGTACCAATCTATCGGGCAATCCTCAGTTTTCTCAAGTGCTTACCCAGGTGCGTGAAACGGCACTGAAAGCTTACGCCCATCAAGATGTGCCGTTTGAGCAAGTAATTGAGGCTCTAAATCTAGAGCGCCAGACTAGCTATACGCCTTTAGTGCAGGTGATGCTGAGTGTACATCCCGCGATCGCGCCTCTCGAAACTTCCGGCTTAACCTTGACTCCACAGGCGAATGTAACCAATACCGCCAAGTTTGATCTAACCCTGGTGTTTACTGACTCGGAAGAAGAACTGCTGGGGGCACTAGAGTACAACACCGATCTGTTCGATGACAGCACGATCGCGCGGTTATTAGAGCATTTCCAGACTTTGCTGGCTGGCATCGTGGCTAACCCAAAGCAGCGCCTTGCTGAACTGCCGTTGTTAACACCCCCAGAACGCCAGATGATGATAGTGGAGTGGAATCAGACCAGCATCGAGATTCCTAAGTTGTGCCTGCATGAATGGATAGAAGGTCAGGTGCAACAGAGACCAGAAGCGATCGCCCTGCGCTACCACGACTCCGCCCTCACTTACAACACCCTCAACCAGCGTGCTAACCATCTCGCGCACCATCTGCAACGGATGGGAGTTTGCAGCGAAACCCGCGTCGGTCTATTTCTGGAGCGTTCTCCTGATCTCTTAATTGCTCTACTCGCCGTTCTCAAAGCGGGTGGCACCTATGTTCCCCTTGACCCTGCTTATCCCGCAGATCGCCTTGCCTTCATCCTCACCGATGCTCAAGTTACTGTACTACTGACCGACGCAGCTCTGGAAAATGTCTTACCGTTTGCAGGTCTGGTTCTGCCGCTCGATCAAGTCTGGAGCGATCGTTCCTCTCGATCGCCTCTCCCTTGCCCCACGACTCCCGCACAGTTGGCATACATCCTCTACACCTCTGGCTCGACTGGCAAACCGAAAGGCGTACAAATTACCCACCGCGCCGTAATCAACTTCCTCTACTCAATGCAGCAGGACTTAAACCTGCATCCAGGTGATGTGCTATTGTCTGTGACCTCGCTCTCGTTTGACATCGCAGTGCTGGAATTACTCTTGCCGCTAGTCGCTGGGGCAACAGTAGAAATGGTAGATCGAGCTACGGCAGTTGATGGTCAGCAATTGACAGCTACCCTCGCCCAGACACAAGCCACCTTCATGCAAGCTACTCCTGCCACTTGGCGACTGCTGCTAGAAGCAGGGTGGACGGGCAGCCCAACGTTCACAATGCTATGTGGCGGCGAAGCCCTTACTCCCGACCTCGCGGCACAACTCTTACCACGCGGCGCGGCACTGTGGAATCTCTACGGTCCTACGGAAACCACGATCTGGTCTACTCGCTATCGCCTCACCACGGCAGCGGATGCAGCGGTAGTCGGACACCCAATCGCCAACACGCAACTCTACGTTCTCGATGAACAGCAGCAGCAGCTACCGATCGGTGTGGTGGGAGAACTATATATCGGCGGTGCAGGCGTAGCACGGGGGTACGTGGGACGAGATGACCTGACAGCAGAGCGATTTGTACCCGATAGGTTCAGTGGTATCCCTGGAACGCGGTTGTATCGGACGGGTGATCGAGTGAAGTACCGAGCTGATGGCTGTGTCGAGTATGTGGGGCGGGTAGATTATCAGGTAAAGCTGCGCGGTTTTCGCATTGAGTTAGGGGAAATTGAGGCGGTACTGTCTCAGCATCCTCAAGTCCGCCAAGCTGTTGTATTGCTCTCAGGAGAACCCCATTCGCACCTGTTGGCATTTGTTGTACCGAACAACTCATCGATCTCCGACTCTGCCTTACGAGAATTTCTCAAAGCGCAGCTACCAGAGTATATGGTGCCCAGCGAATTTCGAGTGCTGGAATCGTTTCCTATGACTCCGAATCGCAAAATCGATCGTCGGGCGCTGGCGGCTCTGAAGCCTGCTCGATCGGAGTTAACCGAGAGTATTGTAGCACCCCGCGATCCGATCGAGTCCGCGATCGCAGAGATCTGGCAGCAGGTACTTAGTGTGGAATCGGTTGGCATAGATGTCAATTTCTTTGAGCAGGGAGGTCACTCTCTGCTTGCCACGCAGGTGATCTCTCGTATTCGAGAATCGTTTCAAGTCGAACTTCCGCTGCGTTGCCTGTTTGAATCTCCCACGATTGCAGTCTTAGCGGAGGAAGTACGATCTCAGATTCAAGCTAAGTCAGAATCCCAGGTTCCGCCGATCGAACCCGTTCTTCAACGAGACAATTTACCGCTGTCATTTGCTCAGGAGCGACTGTGGTTTCTAGATCAATTGCAACCAGGCGATTTTGCTTACAATATGCCGATCGCTCTACGTTTGAGCGGTTTCCTGAATATCGCCATCTTGGAGCAGAGTTTGAACACGATCGTGCAGCGTCATGAAATCTTGCGGACTACGTTTCCGCTGGTTGATGGCAACCCTGTTCAGGTGATTGCCCCAGTGCAAACGGTAAAAATTTCCATTGTTGATCTCAGTAGCCTGGAGCCAACACAACGTGATCTAGAGCTACAACAATTGCTTACCGAAACGGCGCGTCTCCCCTTCGATCTGGCACAAGGTCCATTGATGCGAACTAAGTTGCTGCGGCTATCGGAGTCTGAGTATGTGGCGCTGTTGACCTTACATCACATTGTTTCAGATGGCTGGTCGCTAGGTGTGCTAGTGCAAGAGTTGACCGTTTGCTACAACGCCTTGCTTGCAGGAAATCCTGCTCCACTGCCAGCCCTACCCATTCAGTACGCTGATTTTGCCGTCTGGCAGCGACAATGGTTGCAGGGAAAAGTGTTGCAGCGGCAGATGTCCTACTGGCAGCAGAAACTTGCTGGACTGCCCCAACTGAAATTACCGATCGACCCACCCCAATCCATTCCAACTGCACCGGGTGCGATCGCAACGTTCACCTTACCTCCCAGGTTATCCATAGCACTGAAGCAGTTGAGTTGTCAGGCAGAAGTGACCCTATTCATGACACTGCTAGCAGTATTTCAAGCACTGCTTCATCGCTACAGCGGAGCCGAAGAGCTTGTCGTTGGTACTGATGTAGCAAACCGCAACCATGCTGGAATTGAACCGTTAATTGGATTCTTCGTTAATCTACTGGTGATCCGAACGGATTTTACTGGAGATCCCAGTTTTAGGGATTTGCTGCAACGGGTGCGAACAGTGTTGCTGGAAGCGTATGCTCATCAGGACTTACCGTTTTCTCACTTAGTAGATGCCTTGCGTTCCGATCGCCGTAGCCACACGCCCCTGTTTCAAGTTTTGTTTGTTCTGCAAAATGCTCCCATGCCACCGATAGAGCTATCTGGATTAACTGCAACGCCTCTAATGATTGAAACAGGAGCCGCTAAATTCGATCTGGCATTGTTTATGGAAGATACGGATCAGGGAATCGTTGGCACTTGGAATTACCGCACAGATTTGTTTCGTTCAGACACGATCGCAACCTTATCACAACAGTTTGAAACCTTGCTCAACAGTATTGTGGCTCAACCCGATACACCGATAGGCAACTTGAAAATGGACACTGATGCCGGAAAAGCGCAAAACGCGATCGCTCAAAAACAACGCAAGTTAGAGAACCTGAAGAAATTTAAGCAGATCGTGCCAAAAGCAATCAGCTTGCCGCAGGGAGAATTGATTAGAACACGAGTGTTACAATCTCACTCGCCGCTGCCGCTAATGGTAGAACCCGCGATCGAATCCTTAGACGTAGCAGATTGGATCAGGGAAAATTGCGATTGGATTGAAACCCAACTATTGAAGCATGGAGGCATTCTATTTCGGGGATTTCAAGTTCCATCGGCTCAGGCATTTGAGCAATTTGCTCAAGCAATTTGCCGAGAGTTATTTGAGGAGTATGGCGATTTACCCAGAGCAGGCATCAGTGGAAAAGTATACGGCTCCACTCCCTATCCTGCTGACAAAGCAATTCTGTTTCACAACGAAAGCTCTCACCTGCATCGCTATCCGATAAAAATCTGGTTCTACTGTGTGCAACCTGCCGAACAAGGAGGAGAAACCCCAATCGTCGATTGTCGGCAGATGTATCAGCGTCTCAGTTCGACAGTTCGCGATCGCTTACTAGAAAAGCAACTAATGTACGTCCGTAACTACACGAAAGGGTTAGATGTAAGCTGGCAAGATTTCTTCCGCACTAGCGATCGCTCTATTGTTGAAACCTACTGTCGCCAAGCAGAAATCGAGTTTGAATGGTTAGATCATGATGGCTTAAGAACTCGCCAGATTCGACCTGCAATCATTCAGCACTCGAAAACCCAGGACTGGGTATTTTTCAATCAATTGCAACTTCATCATCTATCGTTCTTAGAGCCATCTGTTCAGGCATCATTACTAGATTTATTTGGTACAGAAATGCTGCCACGTCAGGTTTATTACGGCGATGGGTCTGACATTGAAGCATCTGTTTTAGCGGAAATTCAAGACCTTTATCAACAGCTAAAGCAGCAGTTTACTTGGCAGTCGGGAGACATCTTAATGCTAGATAATCTGCTGGTTGCTCATGGACGCAATCCTTACAGTGGGGTCCGCAAAATTGTTGTAGCAATGGGAGAGATGTCTGTAGATCGCTGCCTATCCGCCAATTAAGACTGAATGAAGAGAAATAGATTCATGCAAGACTCAATCATTACAGGATACAAATTATCTCCCCAACAGCAGCGCTTGTGGATGCTACAGGCATCTGGCGATCGCTACATCGCTCAATGTGTAATTCGGTTAAGCGGAGAGCTTGATCGCGATCGTCTCCACACCGCTCTTCAAGCTGTCGCCAATCGCCATGACAGCTTGCGAACGACTTTCGGTCGTCGAACTGGGATGAAACAACCGCTACAAATCATTCACCCGGTGGCTTCAATCGCCCGGCGATACTTTGATCTGAGCGTTGAAGCTAAAGCTTCCCAAATCGAATCCTTGATCGAAGCAGAACAAGGCAAATTCGAGAGTTTAGAGCAGTTGCCATTATTGCGATCGCTCCTACTTGAACTGTCACCCCAAGAATTCTTACTGATTCTGACATTGCCTACGCTTTGTGCAGATTCGAGGAGTTTACAAAATTTGGTAAAGGATTTATTTCAAGCTTACACGAATAACTTGACCGATCAAATTTCATCCGAAGAAGTGGTGCAGTATGTACAGTTCTCAGAGTGGCAGAATGAACTGTTAGAAGAAAACAACACGGCGGAATTGTGCTGGCAGCAAAATTCGCAGCTAACCTCATTAAAGTTGCCATTTAGAGCGATTCCAGATGGTGTCACTTCATTTAAGCCACAGGTTTATTCTGTTCCCCTCTCGCCTGAAATTAATACTCAAATTCAAGCGACAGCAGAGCGATACAGTGTGCCGATCGCACTCTTTTTACTAGCGTGTTGGCAGGTGTTAATTGGGCGATTGACCGGACAAACAGAAATCATGACTGGGGTTGTTTGTAGCTATCAACAGTACGAAGAATTAGAGTCTGTTATTGGCTTATTGAGCCAGTCTTTACCATTAAAAAGTCGGTTAACTGAAGGGATTTCATTCAGCGAAGTGCTGCGTCAAACTCGTCAAACTTGGCAGGAAATGGAGGAGTGGCAAGATAGGTTTTCTGGATTGAAGGATCAAGAATTCTTTCCCTTAAGCTTTGAGTTTTCTGAACACTTATCACAATCTTTGCCAGAGCTATCTTGGGAAATTGAGAGGCAGCAAGTTTATAGCGATCGCTTCGATCTAAAACTCAGCAGCTTTATACAGGCAGGTCATCTAACTATCGAGTTGCAATACAATTCCAACCTATTCTCTACTGAAGCAATTTCCTGTCTTGCATCTCAGCTACAGACTCTACTCGAAAGTGCCACTGCTCAACCAGAACGCTCGATCGCTCAACTTAATCTTCTAAGCGCTGAAGACCGCGATCAACTGCTAGTTCAATGGAACAATACGGCGGTTGCCTACCCACTCAATGTGTGTTTGCCCCAGCAAGTTGAACAGCAAGTTGAGCAAAATCCAGATGCCATTGCGTTGATGTTTGAAAGTCAATCGATGACATATCGAGAGTTAAACAGTCAAGCGAATCAGTTAGCTCACTATCTACGACAATGCGGGGCTAAACCAGATATTGCAATTGCGATCTATCTAGAGCGATCGTTAGAGCTAATTATTGCAATTCTGGCAGTCCTGAAAGCAGGAAGCGCTTACCTACCACTCGATCCAGCTTTACCAACCGCTGGTTTGGAGTTTCGGTTACAGGATGCTCAGGTGCCGATCGTCCTCACTCAGAAATCGTTATTGCATCGCTTACCTGAATTCCTACCGCAGGTGATCTGCTTGGATGACGATCAAGCGACGATTGCTCAACACAGTTCTGAGAATCTCAATCTTACGATCGCTCCGAATAACATTGCTTACATCATTTACACTTCTGGTTCAACTGGACAGCCCAAAGGAGTGATCATTGAACATCGCCAGATTCTGAACTACCTGCACAGCATTTCAGAACGGTTAAATTTTCCATCCAACGCCAGCTATGGGATCGTGTCTACGCTGGCAGCCGATCTCAGCTACACAATGCTGTTTCCCTGTCTCTGTAGCGGCGGTTGTTTGCACGTCATTGCAGATGACCGCGCCTGTGATGCTCAAGCTCTGGCTGAATACTTTAGTCAGCACCCGATCGACTGTCTCAAGATCGTTCCCTCGCACCTACAAGCTCTACTCGATTGTCCAGATTCCACCAAAATTTTGCCTCAAAAGCGATTAGTTTTAGGCGGAGAAGTTTGCCGTTGGAGCTTGATTGAGCAGATTCAACAACAGATGCCCACCTGCGAAATTTTTAATCATTATGGACCGACGGAAACAACGGTGGGAGTACTCACGTATGCTGTTAAGCCAGAGGATTTAGCGAATCGCATTTCGGAAACAGTGCCGATCGGGCGAGCGATCGCCAACACGCAGATTCATGTTCTGGATAGTCACGGAAATCCTGTGTCGATCGGAGCCACAGGTGAACTTTATATCGGCGGCGCAGGACTAGCGCGAGGATATTTGAACCGTCCTGATCTAACAACTGAAAAATTTATCTCTCATCAGCTTGATCAACGGCTCTACAAAACTGGAGATTTCGTTCGATATTTACCCAACGGCAACCTGGAATTTTTGGGGCGCGTTGACCAGCAAGTTAAATTGCATGGATTTCGGATTGAACTGGGAGAAATTGAAGCGCAATTGCTACACCATCCAGAGGTGAGAGAAGCCGTTGTGCAGTTGAGAGAAGACGATCCGAAAAATCCGGTGCTAGTTGCTTATGGGGTACTACAGACTTCAATTCCTGTATCAGACCTGCGGCAATTTCTGAAGCAGAAGCTACCGGAATACATGATTCCTACTGTCTTTGTGGAATTAAAAGCATTGCCCTTGACTGCCAATGGCAAAGTTGATCATCGTGCGCTGCCTGCACCTGAAAAAACCAAATCTGCCCAAGCTTATGTTGCACCTCGCAATTCGGTTGAAGCGACGATCGCTACTATCTGGTCAGAAATTTTGGGGGTAGAAATAGTTGGCATTTACGACAATTTCTTTGAGCTAGGTGGACATTCCCTATTGGCGACTCAAGTACTGGCTCGATTACGCCAGACCTTTCAAGTGGATCTCCCGCTGCGGCAACTCTTTGAGGCGCACACGGTTGCAGCGATCGCTGAACAGATCGAAGCAATCCTACTGGCGGAAATAGAAGAATTAACTGAAACAGAAGCGCAAGAACTTGTCCAGAAGAGGGGGTAGAATCATGCAGCACAATGACCCGATCGCAACTCGAAAATCACAGCTTTCAGACGCAAAACGTGCCCTGCTGGAAAAGCGTCTGCGCGGCGATCTTGTAGATTCTGACAAGCAGTCGATCGTGGCTCGTTGTCCTGCACAGGTAGGAAACCCGCTGTCTTTTTCGCAGCAGCGTATGTGGGTTTTGAATCAACTAGAACCAGAGAATGCTGTTTACAACATTCCCACGGTTCTGCACTTGCAGGGTTGTTTGAATATTCCCGCTTTAGAGCAGAGTTTGAATGAGATTCTGCGCCGTCATGAGGTGTTGCGGAGCAGTTTTACCACGCTTCAAGGGCAACTGCTTCAAGTAATTCATCCGGTCGTTACTCTAAAAATTCCTGTGGTGGATTTATCTGAACAATCTGCGACTCAACAGCAAACAGAAATTCAGCGCCTTGCAATCGAAACGGCTCAAAAACCGTTTGATCTGAGTCAGGTTCCGCTTTTACGAATCACACTGCTACGGTTGCAATCTACTGAGCATACTATCTTATGTACAATTCATCACATTGTCTCGGATGCTTGGTCAGCACAGGTGCTAATGCGTGAATTAGTAGTTCTTTATAGTGCTTTTTCTCAGGGCAACTCTTCTCCGTTACCGGAACTGCCAATTCAATACGCTGATTTTGCTCATTGGCAGCGGGAATTCCTCAAGGGCGATCGACTGAACACGCATTTATCCTACTGGAAGCAACATCTACATTCTTTACCGCCACTGTTATCGCTACCCACCGATTATCCACGTCCTCCAGTTCAAACCTTTCGGGGAAAAAACTGCTGGTTGCAACTCTCGGCTTTACTCACTGCCAAGCTTAAGCAACTGAGTCAACAGCACAACGCTACGCTATTTATGACCCTGCTGACAGCCTTCACAACGCTGCTGTATCGCTACACTCAGCAGACAGATATTTTAGTTGGTACGCCGATCGCTAATCGCACCCAAAGCGTGACAGAATCCCTGATTGGCTGCTTCGTTAACACACTGGTTTTGCGAACGGATTTATCAGGCGATCCCGCATTTAGTGAGTTACTGGCGCGGGTGCGAGAAGTAACCTTGCAGGCTTACACCCATCAAGATCTGCCATTTGAGCAACTGATCGAGGCGCTGAATTTAGAGCGAACATTGAGTCATGCTCCCCTGTTTCAGGTCATGTTTGGAGTGCAAAATGTGCCCACAACTGCACTGGTATTGCCAGAACTAACGATCACTCCTCAACCATTGGAGAGCAGCACTGCCAAGTTTGATTTATCGCTTCTCTTCAGTGAAACTGAACAGGGATTGTTAGGCGGACTGGAATATAACTGTGATTTGTTTGCAGCCGATACGATAGAGCGATTGATCGAACACCTGCAAATGCTGTTGGAAGGAATCGTCACCAATCCACAGCAACGCCTTAGTCAGCTACCGTTACTGACCGCAGCAGAACAGCAAGCCCTGATCGACTGGAATCAAACTCAAGTGGATTATCCAGAGCAGCTTTGTTTGCATCAGCGGGTAGAAAGACAAGTCGAGAAAACTCCTGATGCTATCGCGGTTGTCTTTGAAGGGCAACAGCTTTCCTATCAAGAACTAAATACTCGTGCCAATCAACTGGCTCATTTCCTGCATCAATTAGGAGTCACAGCAGAAGTGCGAGTGGGAATATGTCTGGAGCGATCGCTAGAAATGGTGATCGCACTGCTGGCAGTTCTCAAGGCTGGCGGAGCCTACGTGCCGCTTGATCCAGACTATCCGTGCGATCGATTAGCATTTGTGATGGCAGATGCTCAAGTTCCGATTTTATTAACCCAACAGCATTTGAAACCGATCGTCTCGGAATTTCAGGGGCAGATCCTTTGTCTGGATGCCGATTGGAAGCAGATTGCTAAGGAATGCGCCACTAATCCTGACCCTGTTGCTAGCTTAGAGAATTTGGCGTATGTGATTTACACCTCTGGTTCTACAGGCAAGCCGAAAGGTGTTATGAATACTCATCGAGGCATTGATAACCGCCTCTGCTGGATGCAAGCAACGTATCAGTTAACGACCCACGATCGCGTTCTCCAAAAAACACCATTTAGCTTTGATGTCTCCGTCTGGGAGTTCTTCTGGACGCTGGCTACGGGTGCTTGTCTGGTTATGGCTCAACCGGGGGGACATCGAGACAGTGCGTATCTTGTCCGGTTAATTGCAGAACAAAATATCTCTGTGCTGCATTTTGTTCCATCTATGCTTCAGGCTTTTTTAGAGGAACCAGAATTACCAGAAACCAATGGCTGCATTCGGCAGGTTTTTTGTAGTGGCGAAGCTTTACCTGTGGAACTACAAAATCGTTTTTTTGAGCGACTAAATGCCGCCTTACACAATCTCTATGGACCCACGGAAGCCGCGATCGATGTAACGTATTGGGAGTGCGATCGTCATCCTGGACAATCCACCGTTCCGATTGGTCGCCCAATTGCCAATACACAGATTTATTTGCTTGATCCATGCTTACAGCCTGTTCCGATCGGGGTTCCCGGTGAACTTTATATCGGCGGGATGGGTTTAGCAAGAGGCTATCTCAATCGTCCGGCACTTACGGCAGAGCGATTTATCCCCCATCCTTTTAGTGACGTGCCGAAAGCAAGGCTCTACCGCACAGGAGATCTAGCTCGCTACAGAGCAGATGGAGCGATTGAATTTTTGGGTCGGACGGATTATCAAGTCAAAATCCGGGGATTCCGGATTGAGTTAGGTGAAATAGAAGCGGTTTTGAGTCAGCATCCCCAAGTACGGGAAGCGGTAGTGGTGGTGCGGGAAGAAGTAACCGGACAGAAACATCTGGTTGCCTATGGAGTTCTGCGAGATGCTGAGGAAATTGCAGTTCAGACGCTACGAAACTGGCTAAACCAACGATTGCCAGAATATATGATTCCTTCAGCCTTCGTCTGGCTGGAACAGATGCCGCTAACTTCTAGTGGTAAGATTGATCGCCGCGCTCTACCTGCATCAGAGTTCTCCCGATCGAGGTTAGCCACTCGCTACATCGCCCCCCAAACGCTCATTGAACAGCAGCTTGCGGAGATATGGTCACAGGTGTTGGCGATCGAGACGATCGGAGTGCAGGACAACTTTTTTGAATTAGGTGGGGATTCCATTCTCAGCCTGCAAATCATTGCGAAAGCAAATCAAGCTGGATTGCACTTCACTCCCAAGCAGTTGTTTCAACATCAGACCATCCAGGAGTTAGCAGCAGTTGTTGGCACTGCCTCTCACGCAACGGCTGATCAAGGTTTGGTCACGGGTTCACTGCCGCTGACCCCGATTCAACACTGGTTTTTTGAGCAGGCATTACCTAATCCACATCACTGGAATCAAGCAGTATTGCTAACAGTGCATCAGCGACTAGATTTCACTGTTCTCGAACAGGTAGTGCAGCAGTTACTTAACCATCACGATGCTCTACGATCGCGGTTTTACCAGGAAGGAAACGATTGGAAAGCAGTGAATGCAGAATTGTCACCTAATCCCTGTGTTGTGGTTGATCTCTCTGAACTACCAGACACGCAACAGAATAGTGCAATGGTTAGAGCGATCGAGCAACTGCAAGCCAGCCTGAATTTAACAGAAGGATCGCTGATGCGGGTAGTTTGGTTTGATTTTGGAACTGATCAATCTAGTCGTCTGTTGTTCATCATTCATCATTTGGTAGTAGATGGGGTATCCTGGCGCATCTTGTTAGAAGATTTTCAAACACTCTATCAGCAACAGATTCAGGGACACACCACGCAGCTACCTGCAAAAACGACCGCCTTTAAGCAATGGGCGCAACAGTTGCAAACCTATTCCCAGTCTGAGGAATTACAGCGAACTCAACCCTATTGGCAGTCTCTCAGGTCGATAGAGCCGCTTCCGATCGATTTTCCAGATGGCATCAATACCGTTGCCAGCACTCATACATTGTCCATAAGTTTGAGCCAAGCAGAAACACAGATGCTATTGCAGCAAGTTCCAGCTACATACCGTACACAGATCAATGATGTGTTGCTAACTGCGCTGGTTCAGGCATTCACTCAATGGACTGGAACCTCCCGACTATTGGTGAATCTGGAAGGTCACGGACGCGAACCACTTGGGGAAGATATAGACCTATCGCGCACGGTTGGCTGGTTTACCACGCTATTTCCAGTGCAGCTAGATTTGACGAATATCACTGATCCAGGCGAAGCATTGAAATCGATTAAGGAACAGCTACGCCAAATTCCCGCTCGTGGATTGAGCTACGGAGTGCTGCGTTATCTCAGTCAAGACACCGTTGAATCACTACGATCGCTGCCTCAAGCCCAGGTTAGCTTCAACTACCTGGGGCAGTTTGATCAATTGCTGCCAGAGTCTTCCCTGTTCGAGCTTGCGCCGGAATCTGCCGAACCCCTACAAAGCTTGTCCAGCAGTCGCTACCATCTATTAGACATTCAGGCTAAGGTCACAGGAGGACAACTGTATCTCAACTGCACTTATAGTCAAGCGGTGCATCAATCTGCCACGATCGCGGCACTCATGCAAACTTTTGTCGCATCCCTGCGAACCGTGATTGATCACTGCCTGTCTCTGGGTGCTGGAGGTAGTACCCCGTCAGATTTTCCGCTTGCAGAACTGGATCAACTAACGCTGGATCGATTGGTTAGCAACGATCGCACAATCGAAGATCTGTATCCGCTCTCTCCAGCACAGCAGGGAATTTTATTCCACACGCTATATGCACCAGGTCACGGACTTTATAGCACCCAGCTATCGTTTAATTTGTGCGGCAAATTAGATAGTGCTATTCTTCAACAAACCTGGCAGCGGATCGTCGATCGCCATTCTGTTTTTCGGACTGCTTTTGTTTGGGAAGGACTGGATCGACCCTTGCAAGTTGTGCGACAACAGACTTCCGTATCCTGGCAGGAAGCAGACTTGCGCGAATTGTCTCTAGAACAGCAGGAAGCCCAGATTGACGCTTTGTTGAAAGACGATCGTCAGCGTGGATTTCAAATCCATCAAGCCTCACTGAGTCGGATTCTCCTGCTCCGGTTGCAAGACGACACTTACCGATTCATCTGGCATTTCCATCATTTGATTCTAGATGGATGGTCTGTGCCGTTGGTGTTTCAGGAAGTGTTCACCCTCTATGAACAGCTCTGTCAGGGACAATCAGAATCAGTGCTTGTACCGCCGACTCGTCGTTATCGAGATTACATCACCTGGTTGATGAATCAGGATCTTGCTTCAGCCGAAATCTTCTGGCGTAGAATGCTGCAAGGATTTACTACGCCAACCCGATTTAGCAACTCGGTAGCCAAACCTGATCGAACCAGTGAATCCGCGATGGTGGCACGATCGTTCACGATCGAAACAACTGCCGCCCTGCAATCTCTAGTTCAACAGCATCGAATAACGCTGAATACGCTGATTCAGGGAGTTTGGGCGCTCTTATTGCATCATCATAGTGGCAGCAAGGATGTAGTATTTGGTGCAACGACAGCAGGTCGCCCGGTAACGCTACTTGGCTCAAATTCTATGGTTGGGATGTTTATCAATACGCTGCCTGTGCGGGTACAGATTGATCCGGGTGCTGCTTTCATTCTCTGGCTTCAAGCCATACAAGCTCAACAAAGTGAAGCCCGACAATATGAATACACACCACTCGTACAAATTCAGCGCTGGAGTAATCTGGCTCCGGGCTTGCCACTATTTGAGAGCCTGATTGTATTTGAGAACTATCCGATCGATGAATCCCTACGGCAGCAATCAACTCAGTTAGACATTCAGCGAGTTAGTTCCAGCGTGAATAATGGCTATCCGCTTACTGTGCGCGTGATTCCTGAAACAGAGTTATCGCTGCAACTATTGTATGACCCAAATCGGTTAGATGCTGACACGATAAATCAATGGCTTCAGTATTTTTCAACCGTCTTACATCAAATTACCGAGCAATCGGACGTGTCACTAAAAGAACTCAATACCTGGATTATTGCTGCTCGGCTGCAATACCAGCAATCGAAAGCACAAGAGCTAGAGCAATTAAGCCTTCAGAAATTGAAATTGGCTAAACGACGCAAACAGCATTAACCCTTGATCAAATTCCTGCTATGAATCAGACTCCAGCTTCAAATCCCACGCCTTTCATCCGACAGCACCGACGCAAGTTAGTAACAACTAATCAGCTTATTCAGATGCAACCGTCTGAACGGCAGCTTCCTCTAATCATTCAGCCAACGTTAGAAGGGCTGAGTTTAGCGGCGTGGGCAAAGGAGAATCACCAACTGATTGAAACAGAGTTGTTGAAACACGGCGGCATTCTGTTTCGTAATTTTCAAGTGTTAGGAGATGCAGATTTTGAGACATTTATGCAGGAAGTTTCCCAAACCACGATGCCCTATTCCTATCGATCAACACCCCGCACTCAGGTTCGCTCTAATGTCTACACTTCTACAGAATATCCGGCAGATCGGATAATTCCCCTTCACAACGAAATGTCCTATGCGCGGCAGTGGTGCTTGAAAATCAGCTTTTATTGCGTTCAACCTGCTCAACAGGGAGGAGAAACCCCGATCGCGGATAGTCGCCGGGTTTTAGCGCAGATTCCTTCCAGTATTCGATCGCGATTTGAGAACGGTGTGCTGTATGTACGGAATTACGGGGGAGGATTGGATTTGCCCTGGCAAGAAGTCTTTCAAACGGACGATCGAGCGATCGTTGAGAAATACTGCCATCAGGCTGGCATTACTGTTGAGTGGTGGGGACAGGATCAGTTAAGAACTCGTCAGGTGTGTCAGGCGATCGCGACCCATCCTCAGACGGGCGAAGTGGTTTGGTTTAACCAAGCGCACTTATTTCACATCACGAGTTTAGGCGCAATGCTCCAGACCGATCTGATGCAGGGAATTCCTGTAGAAGCGCTCCCGCGCAATGCCTACTATAGCGACGGCACAGAGATTGAATCCTCTGTTCTCGAAGTAATTCGCTTTGCCTATGAGCGGGAATCGGTGCGATTTCCGTGGCAAGCCGGAGATGTGCTGCTGTTGGACAATATGCTCATTGCACATGGACGCTGCCCTTTTTCGGGTTCCCGCCGAGTGCTGGCGGCAATGGCAGATCCTTACAGTTCAGAGATGCGATAGGCGACAAACAAACATTGACAAGGAGGAACTGAACTATGCAATTACCCACGATCGAGGGATACCGACTGTCACCTCAACAGAAGCACCTGTGGTTTCTACAGCGATCACATTCTGACGTTCCCACAATCGCTCAGTGTGTGTTGCTATGTCAAGGAACGCTTCAGGTTGAGACTTTGCAGACAGCAGTGGAGCAAGTCATTCAGCGCTATGAAATTCTCCGCACAACGTTTCAATGTTTGCCGGAGATGAGTTTGCCCCTGCAAGTGATTCAGGAGAAAACCAATCTCAGCATGTCTTTGGCAGAACCGCTTTGTGATCGTGATCTGTCCCAACCGGAATTATGGATTGAAACCTATTTACAAGAAAATAGCTCCACTTCCTTTGAGCAATTTGCATCACTGCGAGTAACGATCGTTCCCCTTGCGTCACAGCAACATCTGTTGATTTTAGGTCTTCCAAGCCTATGTGCAGATGCGACAACACTACAGCTTCTTGCTAGCGAAATTAGCCGCATCTATGCTGGCAATTTTGATCATGAACCCGATGAGCCAATGCAGTATGCCGATTTAGCAGAATGGCAAAATGACCTCTTGGAAACGGAAGCAACAAATTGCGGTAAAACCTACTGGCAGCAGCAACTCTCGGATCTAAGCAGATGGAGGCTTCCCTTTGAACGCCAAGTTCAATCTGCGCCATTTCAACCGCACTGCTTCACCGCTTATCTAGATGCTGAAACGATTAATCAGTGCGCTCAACAATACAACGGCGCGATCGCGGCGGTATTGCTGACCTGCTGGCAAGTGCTGCTATGGCGGATGACTAGTCGATCGGATATCACGATCGGGGTTACCAGTGGCGGGCGAAAGTACGAGGACTTGCAGTACGCTCTAGGACTTCTGGACAAATGCTTGCCACTAAAGAGCCATTTGGAGGAACACGACCTGTTGAGTCAACGAGTGCAGCAGACGGTTCAGATGATGCAGGAAGCGCACCAATGGCAGGAGTACTTTACAGGTTTGCCTCTAGTAACTTTGCCTGTTGGTTTTGAGTTTGCAGAATGGTCTATAGCATCAACGCCTGATCTGGCTTTTTCTATCTGTCAGCAAGCAGTTTACTTGAATCGCTTCAAACTTAGACTGTCCTGCATGCGCCAATCGGGTCAGCTTCGAGCCGAGTTTCATTATGATGCTAATTTGTTTGCAGCCGATGCGATCGCTCAAATTGCAAACTATTTTCAAACTTTACTGACCTCGATTATTAATCAGCCGGATGCTAAGATCTCAGACCTCAATTTTCTCAGTGCTTACGATCGACAGCGCCTTTTAGTAGATTTCAATCAGACAACAACCAGCCAGTGCAGCCACAGCACAATTCATCAATGGTTTGAACAGCAGGTAGAGCAATCACCCGATCGCGTCGCTGTAGTCTTTGAAGATCAGTCTCTTACCTATCTGGAACTAAATGCCCATGCCAACCAATTGGCTCATTTCCTGCGAACACAGGGAATTAAACCTGAACAGCTTGTGGCTCTCTATGTTGATCGTTCTCCAGAAATGCTAATCGGCTTGTTGGGAATTCTTAAAGCAGGCGCTGCATATTTACCCCTTGATCCAGGCTTACCTGCAATAGCGATCGAGCAACGGTTGCAGCAGGTTCAAGCTTCAATCCTCCTGACCAAACAGCAGTTTGCAAATGATTTGACAGTGGCAGCACAGGTCGTTTGTCTGGATACGGATTCTACGATCGCTCAACAAGCCACCACCAATCCAACCCACTGCACAACACCCGAAAACTTAGTTTATGTTCTGTTCACTTCAGGTTCAACAGGACAACCGAAAGGGGTGGCTGTGGAGCATCGTCAATTGTTGAATTATGTTCACGGCATCTCAACAAGGCTGACTATCCCTGAGGAAGCAAGTTTCGCCACGGTTTCCACGCTCGCGGCGGATTTGGGCAATACCACGCTGTTCGCTTGTCTTTGTACAGGAGGCTGTTTACACCTGATTTCTCAGGAACGATCGCTCGATCCGAGTGCGCTAGCAGAATACGGTCAGCGGCACGCGATCGACTATCTCAAAATTGTTCCTTCTCATCTGAAGGTGTTGCTCGACGCTGCCAATTGTCAGGCAATCCTACCCCGACGACAGCTAATTCTGGGTGGAGAAACGCTTCATTGGCATCTCGTTGAACAAATTCGGCAGTACGCACCTACCTGTCAGATACTCAACCACTATGGACCGACAGAAACCACTGTGGGCGTGTTGACTTATGAGGTTCAAGAACGCCTATCAGCAGCCGATTCTGAGACGGTTCCATTAGGCTATCCGCTGCCAAATACCCAAGTCTATTTACTCGACACTGACCTCCAACCTGTACCAATCGGGTTTACAGGTGAAATTTACATTGGCGGCGCTAGCGTAACCCGTGGCTATCATGCCCAACCTGAGTTCACAACTGCCGCTTTTGTGCCGCATCCGTTCAGTAGCGATCCAGATGCCCGATTGTACAAAACCGGAGACTATGCCCGTTACCGTCTGGATGGAACGATCGAGTTTTTGGGACGCGCAGACCAGCAAGTAAAAATTCGGGGTTTCCGAATTGAACTGGGAGAAATTGAAGCGGCGTTGAACCGACATCCAGAGGTGCGAGAAGCGATCGTGCTTGCCACAGAAGCAGAACATCCACAACTCATTGCCTATGTTGTTCCTGAGCAGGCTGCTGCGATAGAGAATCTGCGCCAATTTCTGCAAGCTAAACTTCCCGAAGTCATGGTGCCGTCCGCGATCGTACCCTTGAAGACACTGCCATTGCTACCGAATGGAAAGCTCGATCGTCACACATTGTTAGCAATGGAGTTTTCCCAAGCAGATACCAATAGTGCAGTTGTTCCGCCGCGCACTTCCATTGAAGCAACGATCGCTCAAATTTGGGAAACCGTTCTCAGGCTGCCGCAAGTGGGAATTTATGACAACTTTTTTGAGTTAGGTGGGGATTCCATCCTCTGCATTCAAGTGATTGCGAAAGCCAGTCAAGCCGGACTCCGGTTCACACCCAAACAATTGTTTGAACATCCCACTATTGCATCGCTGGCAGCAGTAGTGAATACGGCTCCCGTCATTGCCGCAGAGCAAGGATTCGTGACGGGAATTGTGCCGCTGACTCCGATTCAGCACTGGTTTTTTGAGCAAAATCTCCCAGAGCCACATCATTGGAATCAATCAATTCTGCTGCAAGTTCAGCAGCCTCTCAACCCAGTTCTGCTGAAGCAAGCACTGAGCCATCTACTGCAACATCACGATGCTCTGCGGCTGCAATTTCATCGAGACGCAACAGGTTGGCAGCAGATTAACACTGACTTTGATGCGATCGTGCCATTTACTCAACTAGATTTATCTACTCTTTCTGCAATAGAGCAATCTGAGACAATAACTGTCGTTGCTACCGATCTGCAAACGAGTTTGAATCTCGCGGATGCTCCGTTAATGCGAGTCGTCCTGTTTAACCTGGGTAATGATCAGCCCGATCGCCTGTTGCTAATTCTGCATCATCTTGTAGTTGATGGAGTGTCTTGGCGCGTTTTGCTAGAGGATCTGCAAACGGCTTACCAGCAGTTAGCTCAGGGTCAAGCAGTACAGCTACCCGCTAAAACAACTTCCTTTAAGGAATGGTCAGAACGCCTTCAGAATTTTGCTTATTCGGAGGCACTCCAGCAAGAACTCACTTACTGGCTGCAAGGAAGCGAAGACACAACACTGCCGATCGAAGATACCACTGGAGATAATACGGTTGCTCTGACTCAAACCGTCTCCGTCGCGTTGCCTCAGACAGAAACGGCTGCTCTCCTTCAAGAGGTTCCAGCCACCTATCAAACTCAAATTAACGATGTGTTACTCACGGCGCTGGTTCAGGCATTTTTTCAGTGGACTCAAGTTCCCTCGCTCTATCTCGACCTAGAAGGACACGGGCGAGAGTCGCTGTTTGAGGATGTGGAGGTATCCCGCACGATCGGCTGGTTTACTACGATCTTTCCCGTGCAGTTGAGCTTGGATGATCCTGAGCATTGTGAGAAATGTTTGAAATCCATTAAAGAGCAACTGCGTCAAATTCCTCGACAGGGAATTGGTTACGGTATTTTGCGCTATCTGAATCAGGATGAGACAACGGCTAGACTACGCGATCGTTCGCCCGCTTGCGTGAAATTCAATTACCTAGGGCAAGTAGATGCGATCGCCGATGCAACGTCCTTGTTTGTCCTTGCACCAGAATCAACAGGACTAGGACGCAGTTCTCAAGGCAACCGTCGTTATGGACTCGATATCACTGCAATTGTAAGCGAGGGACAACTTCATCTACGGTGGGATTACAGTGCAGGAATTTACCAGCGTCCTCGCATTGAGCAGTTCGCCCAACACTATCTCACAGCGCTGCGATCGCTGATTGTTCACTGTCAGTCTTCAGAAGTGGGCGGTTACACTCCCTCAGATTTTCCAGATGCTCAACTCGATCAGGAAGACCTCGATTCATTGATCGCTCAGTTAAATTAGCCAGGGAGCCAAACAGATCATGAAAGCGAAAAACGTAGCTGATATCTATGAGCTTTCGCCCATGCAGCAAGGATTGCTTTTCCATACGCTGCACGACCCGAACTCGATCGCCTATTTCGATCAAAATAGCTTTACGCTGCACGGCAGGCTGAATATTCCCGCTTTCAAACGAGCCTGGGAAATAGGACTGGAGCGACATTCCATCCTGCGAACCTCTTTTCATTGGGCAACGCTCAAAAAGCCTGTACAAGTTGTTCATCAACAGATCGAATTGCCCTGGCAAGAACTGGATTGGCGTGAACAAACCCTAATCGAACAACAGGAAAACCTCCACGCTTTTCTGGCTACCGATCGCGCTCAGGGATTTGTGATGACAACTGCACCCTTGCTGCGGCTCACTCTGATCCACCTCACAGAAGACACTTATCAATTCACATTTAGCAAACATCACATTTTGCTAGATGGCTGGTCGCGATTGCTTGTGTTCAAGGAAGTCTTTGATCTCTACACTACCCTGATCACCAGAGGAACTGTCCAGCTTCCACCCTCGCCTTCCTTCCGCAACTACATCACTTGGCTGCGGCAGCAAGATTCCCTGCAAGCAGAAACCTTCTGGCGTAAAATGCTGCGGGGATTCGTCGCACCAACACCACTGGGTGTTGATCAGCCAGTTTCTGACCCGCTCTCCACGGCTGATCCCTACAAAGTTCAGCGGCTCGAACTACCCCAAATCAGTGCCGATCTCCAGCGTTTTGCTCGACAGCATCAGCTAACCCCTACTACGCTAGTTCTGGCAGCTTGGAGCCTTTTACTTAGCCGCTACAGTGGAGAATCTGATGTAGTTTTTGGCATTACCTCCTCCGGACGACCCGCTTCGTTACCCGGCGTAGAAGCGATCGCGGGACTATTTATCAACACCCTGCCCGTCCGTGTTCAAGTGAATCCAGAAGCAGCACTGGTGCCCTGGCTGCAACAGCTTCAAGCAAGACAGGTCGAAATGCGGCAGTACGAATATAGTTCACTGGTTCAAATCCAAGGCTGGAGTGAACTACCTCGCACTGTCCCACTGTTTGAAAGCCTGGTCATCACTGAAAACTATCCAGTTGATACCTCTCTACAAAAACAAGCAACGGATCTCAGTATTGAAGACGTTCTTTCATTTGGTCGATCGCACTATCCCCTTAGCCTCGTCATCGGATTGGGATCACAGTTTTTCCTGGAACTGACTTATGACGATCGACGATTCGATGCTGACGCGATTCATCGCATGCTAGGGCATTTGCAGACAATTTTGACAGGGATGATTGTAGATCCAAATCAACATCTCAAGGAGCTTCCCCTCCTGACCGCTAAAGAACAAAAAACCCTCATAAGAGAGTGGAATCAGACCAGCATCGAGATTCCTGAGGTGTGCCTGCACGAATGGGTGGAAGCTCAGGTGCAACATACCCCAACCGCACCCGCCCTCCGCTACCACGGCTCCACCCTCACTTACGACACCCTCAACCAGCGTGCCAACCACCTCGCTCACCACTTGCAACAAGCAGGAGTCACCGCAGAAACCTGCGTCGGCTTGTTCCTAGACCGCTCTCCCACCCTGCTCATTGCTCTTCTCGCCGTACTTAAAGCAGGCGGCTCCTATGTTCCTCTCGACCCTGCCCACCCGACAGAACGCCTCACCTTCATCCTCTCGGATGCTCAGGTCGCCCTGCTGCTAACCGATACCTCACTGGAACCGCCCTTCTCCTTTGCTGGACGGGTGCTGCCGATCAATTCCCTCTGGAGCGATGCTGATTCTTCACCGCGCTCTCCCCAGCCCTGCTTCATCACTTCAGACGCTCTAGCATACATCCTCTACACCTCTGGCTCGACTGGCAAACCGAAAGGGGTGCAGATTCCTCATCGCGCGGTGGTCAACTTCCTCTACTCAATGCAGCAGGACTTAAACCTGCATCCAGGTGATGTGCTATTGTCTGTGACCTCGCTCTCGTTTGACATCGCAGTGCTGGAATTACTCTTGCCGCTAGTCGCTGGGGCAACAGTAGAAATGGTAGATCGAGCTACGGCAGTTGATGGTCAGCAATTGACAGCTACCCTCGCCCAGACACAAGCCACCTTCATGCAAGCTACTCCTGCCACTTGGCGACTGCTGCTAGAAGCAGGGTGGACGGGCAGCCCAACGTTCACAATGCTATGTGGCGGCGAAGCCCTTACTCCCGACCTCGCGGCACAACTCTTACCACGCGGCGCGGCACTGTGGAATCTCTACGGTCCTACGGAAACCACGATCTGGTCTACTCGCTATCGCCTCACCACGGCAGCGGATGCAGCGGTAGTCGGACACCCAATCGCCAACACGCAACTCTACGTTCTCGATGAACAGCAGCAGCAGCTACCGATCGGTGTGGTGGGAGAACTATATATCGGCGGTGCAGGCGTAGCACGGGGGTACGTGGGACGAGATGACCTGACAGCAGAGCGATTTGTACCCGATAGGTTCAGTGGTATCCCTGGAACGCGGTTGTATCGGACGGGTGATCGAGTGAAGTACCGAGCTGATGGCTGTGTCGAGTATGTGGGGCGGGTAGATTATCAGGTAAAGCTGCGCGGTTTTCGCATTGAGTTAGGGGAAATTGAGGCGGTACTGTCTCAGCATCCTCAAGTCCGCCAAGCTGTTGTATTGCTCTCAGGAGAACATCCTCAGCAATATCTCTGTGCCTTTCTTGTCGCTGAGAACGATCAGGCGATCGATGCTAACGAATTGCGCTCCTTCTTAAAGGAGATCCTCCCGCAATACATGATTCCCTCTAGTTTTGTTGCCCTGGAGTCTTTACCACTGACACCGAATCGCAAGATTGATCGTCAAGCATTGGCAGCGATCGACTCCATCGAACTACCCCCTACTACAAGCTATATTCCGCCCAAAACACTTGACGAAAAGCAACTTGCAACGATTTGGGCAGAGATCCTGGGTGTTCAGCAGGTTGGAACGCAGGATAATTTCTTTGACTTGGGTGGGCATTCCATTCTCGTGATTCAGCTTTGGACGCGAATCAAGGAACTATTCAAGGTGGAAGTTCCTTTACGAGGTTTGTTTGAGGCACCAACGATTACAGAGCAATTAAAGGTAATCACCAATCTGCAACAGCCAGTTCAATCCATTCAGGAATTGGTAACAACAATAGCAGTGGATTTGAGAGAAGAAGCAGTCCTCGATGCTGACATTCAACCTGCAACAGAATACACAATAGAAATATCTCCTCCAGATGCAATCTTCCTAACCGGGGCAACTGGATTTCTGGGAGCTTTCCTACTACATCAGCTTCTACAACAAACTTCTGCGACGATTTACTGTCTAGTTCGTGCTTCCACGATCGAACAAGCGAGAGAAAGACTTCAGCAAAATCTTGAAGATTATGCTTTGTGGAATCAGGATTTTGCTCACAGAATTCTCCCAGTCTTAGGAGATTTAGCTCAACCAAAACTCGGACTTAGTTCTGATCAATTTCAGACTCTAGCGGATCGCATTAATGTGATTTACCATAATGGCGCTCTGGTCAACTTCGTCTACTCTTATGCCACACTGAAAGCCGCAAATGTTTTGGGAACTCAAGAAGTTTTGAGACTGGCGGCGATGGCTCGCACAAAGCCTGTCCACTTCATCTCAACCTTTAGTGTCTTCTCTAACGTCGATCGCTTAGAAAAAATAGAGGTTAAAGAAGAGGATACTCCAGAGGCTTGTGAAAGCCTTCAAAGTGGATATGCTCAAAGTAAGTGGGTTTCAGAAAGGTTAGCCGCGATCGCAAATTCTAGAGGAATTCCAGTTTGTATTTACAGATTAGGAAGAATCACCGGAGACAGCCAAACTGGAATCTGTAACACTGATGATTTCATGTCTCGTATGATCAAAGGATGTATTCAAATCGGGTATATTCCAGAATCGGACAGTGATGCTTTAGTAGACATGACACCCGCTGACTATGCAAGTCAAGCGATCGTGCATCTTTCTCAACAGCAACAGCTTCTCGGACAGGTATTTCATATTGTCAATCCAACTCCCATTCGGATTCAGCCGTTACTAAACTGGCTAATTAGCTCATCTGGCTACTTGTTAAAACCTGTAAGTTACGAGCAATGGCGTGAAGAGTTAATCAAAGTAACAAAATCTTCTCAAGACAATGCCCTATATCCCTTGCTACCCCGATTCCTGCTGAAATCAACCGAGGAATCTAAAGATAGCCAATTAGATTTGTCCGAATCCAAGTTTGATTGTCGCAATACTCTAGAGGGACTTCAGGGAACAAATATCTGCTGTCCTCAAGTAAACGATAAACTGCTAAAAACTTACTTTCAATACTACAGACAGAGTAATTACCTGGAGCCACCCGATAAGCAGTTTAAGAATAAAGATGAGACAGATCGAATCAAAAACTGAAGTTTTACGGATCAAGAGGATACTGTACTTCAAATTCTTACCAAAGTTAAGATACGGTATCCTGCTTGGCTGATTAAAATAAGTTTACGTATTCTTGTCATCCCTTTTCCTTCATGGTCGTTGATTACTGACCAGCTATGCTTGAATCTGCATAAAGCGGCACACTCGCCGCTTTAGACAAGTATTGCAAAGGAAGTTCATCATAGAATATCTCAATCAATATGGCTTCATTCTTGTGTAACCGTTGTTCTTGGTTACACAAGAATGAAGTAGTTAACGTTAAGAATCTTGCCACGGCGGACGTTTTCCAATGTATTGAGTTCTAAGTTTGCCCGATTCTTTCCAGTAAGCGTACCAGTAGGGACCATGCCCGCTTAAACCCAAATCACCACTAGCGCATTTACAGACTTTCTTACCACAGCGCCGTCTTTCTAGTTGATACGTTCTGCCTTCGTAAGAGCAGCTTTCGACACACGCGTGATTCGTTGAAGAGATTTTTAGAGTTTCGGTTGTCGAATTCGTGATCGCTCCCTGATTCAGGTCATCTTGCTCAAGCTCTATCTGCGACTCAAGCCAATGTTGCAGATCCCGTTTTTCTTGCAGGCTAAGTTGCTTTATTTTAAAGCGGAGCAATTCAGATGAAGATCTACTTGCCATTTGAGTTCTTGTGTAACTGTAATAGGTTCAAAAGAAGTTACACAAGAAGAAAACCAGAGCGCGAAAATTGCATCACCGAATGTCGTTCGCGTCTTGTGTAACAGGTTGTGAAATTTGAGAAAGCTATCCAAATCTTTTAGGCGAGCGAAGTTGAGCGATTTTGCCGCAGGGGTTTACCGCAGGCGCACAAACGCGCTACTTTAGATGTCTACAGGCTCTCTGATCCATCGCTAGATCTTATCGACAAATTATTATGACACACCGGGCGGATCATAATTGGGTAAGAACATTACGAATGAAAGCGAACTTGACGCAGGAGGAATTGTCTGTCTGCTTAAAAATCTCTTCGGCAACGTTGAGGAAATGGGAGCATGGTGACATTGAGCCGTCCATGACCTGGAAACAGTGGTCAACGTTTTGCGAAGTGACTGGAGTTCCCTTCGATCAGCTTCCGATCAATTTATCCAGAAGTGCCTAGCGGTGAAGTTGTGAAACCGTCCTGAAATAAAGCGATCGCTAAATTGAGCCGAACAGAACTCGGAACCCGTGCAATAATCTTCTGCCAACGGTTCCATCCGATTGTTTCGATCAGAGTATTCAATTGAGCGGCGGTCGCTTCAGAGGAGTTTTGGCTTGCGTCTGGAGAACTACGATCGCCCATTTCAGCGAGAAACGGTTCAATCCAAGATTCTTGATCCGTCAGTCCTTCAAAAATATTCCATTCTCTAACTGGATCAACAAGCGACTGGAATATTTTCTTCAGTCGTTTCCATCCCCCTGAGAAGTGTTGAGCCAATTTTGAAATGTGGTCCTGTCTGATTCCCGTCTCAAACTCGACTTGTTTTTGTGTCGGTAACGTTCCGGTTTTGGACCACCATCGCTGAACAAATTCAGTCGCTATGATCCAGGCTAATTCAGTCGATGTTGCTGCTTTTGGCGTGATCTCTCTCGCTTGTCGAATTGTGTAATTCAGAGAATCGGGCAACTGATAGTTCAGGTTCTTTGACTGCTCAGTATCGCCAATAAAGAAGACAGACAGAGATTCATCGAGCCGTCGATTTGCTCGGAGTCGTCCAATGACTTGAACTATCTCAGCGTCGATCTGATGTTGGTAGAATTCATCAAACGAAAGATGTTCAAGCTCTGACTGCTTTGTGAGCGTTTTCCAGAGATCATAGAATACGCCAGCATTTGGCAGCGGTAGCCCGATCGCGACGATCGCACTTCGATTCGCAAATTCGTTTGTGCCTCTGGTGAAGTCGCTGAACCAGTGCCCGTCAGCATTTGTATCCTGCTTTTTGCCTTGCCAATCAAACACGGCAATGTCTGGAAATTGTTCTTTTAGAACCTCTAACAATGCGTTGATTCGTCTATCACAACTGAGAGAGCGGTCTTTTCCTGCAAGCCCTAATCCTTGTATCCAAGTAACAGTGAGATGTTGTAATCGAGGCTGCGTCTGGGCGATCCAGAGAATTTGGCTGGTTGGGATCTGACGGTACAGGCTGAGAACCTCCGGAGTTGCAGTTGCATCAAGATAGATTCTGGTCTTGATGTGATTCAAAATGGCGTTGTGTCGATCGCTGTAGGTTGTGATGGTCAACCCTCCATATGCACCGACTCGAATCGCTCCGGCTGTCGATTCACTCCAAACAGCTAAAAATGGCAATAACCACTGTGAAGGTAGACGATCGAGAATTGTGCTCAGACGATCCTGGGCATTTCGGAATTGCGATCGATTAAAACTGCGATACATTTCCCGATGCTGAAGCAACTGATTTAACTGCTCAAAATCAGCTTCCAGCTCCGTATGAGTGGCTTCAATGATTTGGGGAAGCTTTGCCAATCGATTTAGCTTTGCTTGCCGCTCAACTTCTGACCACTGATATTGTCTGAGTAAGTCAATCTGTTCTTGTTTCAGTTCCTCTTCAATTTCTTGTAATTCAGCCAATTCAAGCCGAAGTCTTTCTAGCTTTTGGCTTTGGCGCTGGGTTCTGTTTTTCAATCGAGTAATCTCCGCTGTTTCATTCTTGGTTTGGATTTGATCCGGTTCTTCGGTCAAAGTTGAGAAGTTAACACTTAGCGTTTGCCAAGCTTCCTCTAGAACTTTGTTGAACTGTGTCGGTGCTTTTGGAATCAAAGTTCTTAGCTTCTCATCGTCGTACCCGTAATGCTGTTTGACTACTCCTGCAACTAGGGGACGCAAGGCTTGACGCAAAGGCTGTAGTAGCGCGTGTACGGCAGGTAAATTTGCTTCAAGCTCTGCCCACTGTGTGTCAAAATCACTCGAAGTTGCTGTAATGGATTGAACGGGTCGAAGTTGGGTGAAGGCTTCATCTAAAATTGCAACATCACCGCTGTATGCTGAATAGTCAGATGGATCAGGCAGTGAATCGATCGAAGCACGAACCTGAGTTGCAAACTGAAACACTTGCGATCGCTCAAACCGAAACCCAAAACCGTTGCCCGATGACTCTTTGCAGTAGTCCTTGTGACGGCAAATTTCACAGAACGGATTGATGGCAGCAGTTTGATTTGCGGTGGATATGCCCTTGTTAGCAGCTTTGTGAATGAGATCAGTAAGATGGCAATTTCCCTGAGTTTCAACAGATTCACCGTGTTTCGCCCATCGCAGGAAGTCTGCGCCTAACGGCGTTTTTCGAGTCGTCTCTTTGACGAAGCCAGCATTTCTAACTGGCAAATCTTCGTAGTTATGCTCGGCTGGTTCAGTTGTAGGATTGCGATGGTTCCGGCTAAGTAGCCAGACTCTATGTATAGCTTGGTTATTGTCCTTCTCATCTTCGATCTGTTGTACACCAAGTTCAAGCGGCGAAAGTGAGGCGTAGCTATGTGATTTACCGCCTCCCGGCGGCGTGGTATCGAGAATATCGCGCCAGCTCTTCATTCGAGCTTCCCAAAGCAGTTGACTCAGTTGCGCTCTCTTATAGACAATCCTCGGCGGGTTGCTATAGTCCTCTGGTCTGGGCAGCTTTCCTGGCACATATTCAATCGTTGATGCTGTAATTTTCGCTTTTCGCTTTGAGCATTTACCAAATCCTTTCTGCTCAAGACCTTGCTGAAACCATCTAAGGCACAGCTTCAACCGATCGTACTCGTGATGTTCGGCTTGAATTCGCTCTAAACGCGATCGCTCTTCTTGCTCGGCAACAAAAGCTCGGTAAGCTTCCTGATCCGGCTCTTGTGGGTCGAATTCAGTCTTGCGTTTCGGAAACCGAAATCCATGCTTAGCCGCAATGTGGAACAAAGTACCGATCGTGATCCCTTTGCGCCGAAATGATCGAATTTTCTGTGAGAGATTCCAGGTCGTTCCTTTAATTGAAGGACTCCAGCTTTGTGCGATCGCTTCGGCTTCGACAATGCCGTAGTGGTTTACTAGCGCCATGAGAACTTGTCGGCATTCGTCGTAATTACCACTTCCAGGTGTTCGAGGCGGAATATGGCTGAGTGCTTGCTGAATCAGTGCATCAGTGTCCCAACCTTCGTTTTGAACCAATTGCCGGAATTGTTCTCGCTTCAGAGTGGCAATTTTCTCTTGCTCTGCTCTTTCTCGTCGCGTTGTTTCAGCTTGAATGATGGCTTGGTGAACCCACTCTTGCGGTAAACAAGCAGCAGGATTAATCAACGGAAACTCTGCGTTTGTATTTCCGTAAAATACGCGGATGCCATCTTTGCAAGCTGGATCGTGGGGTAGGTGTCCAAGCAGAAACCGGACGATTTCCTCATAAGTTTCGATTTCAGTAATTAACTCTGGCAATTGAAATACAAATCGAAATCGATGCCAGTCGGGAGAATGGCTGGACGTGGTGTAAACCAGCGAGCAGTATTTCTGAACAAATGGATGCGCGATCGCTTCCTCCAGCGTCATTTGGTGCTGATAAACCTTAATTCCCTTGCCCTCATGACCCCTGACAACATTGCCCTGATCGTCTTTCAGCAGGGATGCGTTATCGATCTCACACAAAACCCACTGCGAACCGACAAAATTCGATTTTGAGCGCCAGCGTCCGTTGAGTAAACCCGCACAGATTGCGTGCCCTTGTTTGATGTGCCCGATTACGTCGTTGAGCGTGCCTTCGCGATCGCGAAAGTTAGCGCTTAAACGTCTAAAGTTCCAGTTCTTGTCACAGCCTTGAGTATTGACAGCAAACTTGAAAATGGCTGGTTCAGCAAGGTGCTGTTTAGCCAACTCTTGTGAAACGTGCCTGATAGCGTTTGGGGACGATCGCATCCGAAATTTACCTCTATCAAGGAGTAAGGATGCTAGATTCTGTCAGACTCAGAAAAACTGTGTTTTTGACCGATCAGTTTTATCAAACTGCTTAGAGGTGTAGTAAAAGGCTGTAAGCATTACTGTACAAAGGTTAGAAGAATTTCTTTGTGAGTCGATCCGGGTGTTTTGTGAGTCGATCCGGGCATTTCGTGAGCGAATTCGGGTCTGTTTGTAGTAACCTGAAACTCATGCTACATGGGGCTTTGAGGTCGATTTTGAACATTATATTTTTTACTACAAGTGGCATCGTGTAGTAATTAACAAGGATAAAATGCTAAAACGCACGTTCTGAAAGGGATTAGAGTTTAAGCAATCTTCTGATGTTGGCTTCAACTTCCGGGGTTGGTTCTCGACGACCAGATTCAATATGCGAGATTAACTGTTGAGAAATGCCGAGAAATCCCGCTAATTTTGCTTGGCTCCATCCGCGCTGTTTTCGCGCTTCCCGAACTTGTTCGCCAGAAAGCAGAGCGGCTTTTAACTGTGGCGGTTGTTCCTCAGTCTGGGCGGTCTTTGATTTTCCTAATTTTCCTTGCGTTAGAAGTTCTGGGATTGGTTCAGGGGGATGAATCGTGATTTTGCTCTCTAGTAGCAAGTTGAAATACCCTTTAGGTTTACGAAGTGTGCTGTCCGGTTTAAGGCATTCCGAATAGCGATCGTCAAAGTCAATCGTCCACCCCAATCTCATCAAAGTCTTAAGCGCCTCATTCCACTGGTTAGTCAAGTCGCGAGCTTTATGCCGATTCGATTGTGCTTGAGCAATTTTGTCGGAGTAACCCAGAAGGGCTGAGTCGAAGAGGGTTCTAACCCGGTACTGCCCAGAGGTGTGAAAGCGGCTTTCAAGCGTCAGATGTAGAGCCAAACGCAAGGCAAGCTCATTGTGATAGGGGTCTATTCTGAGTACACTCTGAGCAAGATAACCAAATTGGTACAGTGCTTCTCTCGCTTTTGCGCCACCCCGATTCAAAAAGCCTTTTGTCCAAAGTCCAGGCTGCACTTGAAGTTCCAGCTTCTCAAGATCTTCTAGATTCTCGGAGAGTAAATTTTTCTGCCCCGTTGCGGTAATGGCAATATTCCACATCCGCGAAGTCTGAACCGTGACTCGTGTTTTGCGACGGCTGACTTTCCCTTCGTTCCACTCTACTTTGACCAGCAAGCAGTCTAGAGCAAACGCACATCCGGCTAACTCAGCCAATTTCTGGCTCATGGGAATATCCTTACGACTATTCCAGCCCAAATTTCTGATTACATCTTCGCCAGATAAGGTAAAGCTGTCATTCCACGGCTCTGCTTGGTTCATCGCGTGTGCGGCGAGAATCAACTGAAGTTTTACTGTGTTGAATCCAAAATTGTTGATAATTTTTTCGGCAGCGTCCCAGGGTAGCATCGTGACATCGCCAGAGTCAGAGATGTAATGCTCAATGTAGTTTTTTGGATTGCTTTTGGCGACTTTGGAAAAAACAGCAATCCCATCTCGATCTGTCCATAAATCTGTTCTCAGTTGCGATTCGATCGAGCTAATGAAGGGTGCGCCAGTCGGGATCGCCTCGATCGCGTCGTTTAGAAAAAGTTCAGATTGCTTCGCCGCTTTGGTAGTGCTGTCTCGCATGAGTTCGCTAAATTTCTGGTCCAAAGATTGGATTCGCGCTTTGAGGACATCAAACTGCTGCTGAAGGCGATTGCGTTGGTCTTGATTTTCCGATGACTGTGGCAATGTGGAAAACAGCGATGAGAGTTCGCTATGAATCCTTTGCGCTGCCTGTAGCCGAGTTTTACTTAACTTAATCTGATTGGCAGACTTAGATATGTTTTTACGGTCAACTGCTTCAAGACAAGCGGCAGCTTGGTCGATCCATTCAAACACCCGCATTCCATCGCTATTAAATAACTCGATAAACTGTTCCCAGCCTGACTGCTCACTGGGAGACTGCAACGATTCGATCGAGGATTCAGAATTCACAACATTCACTTGACACGAGGAAGTTGAATTAATCCTAGATCAAAATTTACCCAAAATCTGCTGAACGGAAAACGATCAGCATGAATCTGTTAGGTCTTGTTGTCTTCAGCTTTCTTCAGTTCCGCACACCAGAGGCAAATAGAAGATGCTTGGGTTTTAATTTTGGCTTTGCACAAATTCGTTTAACACAAACATGGCTTGCTTCAAAATCTGATGCTTAGGACGAGAAGTTGGTGCAGACACTGCGCTGTAGGGCTGCAAAAACCGCGATCGAGTGTACGTAATTGCGGTTAACGATCGTCTTTGATCAGGATCGTAAAACTTCTGAAAAAGAAGTAGAAATAATCTGGTAATGAAACTAACCCTACTCGTTGCACTCTACTCAATATCCTCAAGAAGTTTGGAAATTTGTTCAGGTGCAGGCAGTTGCCCACATAACTCTTTTGGTAAATTTGAGGTGATCTGATAAGTTGCGACTCCGATCGGCTTGCTTGAATCTTGGAGCGCGTACTCAACGACTGTTTTTTCCTTCGTCTTGCACAAGATGATCCCAATCGAGGGATTTTCCCCCTCAAGTTTTGCCTGATCATTTAACACTGCCAAGTAAAACTGCATCTTTCCAACATAATCCGGCTTGAACTCCCCAACTTTAATTTCAACCGCAACCAGGCTTCTTAGTTGACGGTGATATAGCAACAGATCAACGTAATAATCTTCATTGCCAACGACAAGACGATGCTGGCTTCCTATAAACGCAAACATTCCGCCCATTTCTCGTAGGAACGGCTCGACTTTTGCTAGAATCGCTCGTTCTAATTCGACTTCGCTATGCTCTTCGGCAAGTTCAAGAAAATTGAAGATATATTCATCTTTGATGGCAAGCTTGGCTTGTTGGCGGATCGAGTCTGAGACGGTTTTCTCAAAATTCGTCTGATTGAGTAACGTCTTCTCGTATGTTTGGTTCTCGATTTGATGAATCAGAACGTTTTTTGTCCAACCGAATTTGCGAGTCGATCGGATATAAAATTCTCGCTCCAAATCGTCTTTACACTTCTGTAAAATGACGATGTTATGCGACCAACCAATTTCTGCCACCAATGGTGTCAGTTTTTCATTACCGCAATAGGTCAAATAGAAATCGCGCATCCGCCAGATGTTTCGAGCCGAAAACCCACTCGTTCCCGGAAACTCAGTTTGCAAATCTTTGGCTAGCTGTTCAACGATCGATTTGCCCCAAGAATTTTGCTGTTGTCGATCGACAATCAGTTTTCCAAGATCCCAGTAGAGCGCGATCAACTCACGGTTTACAGCTTTCAGAGCCTCATACTGGGCTGACCGAATTCTCTGCTTCACTTCAGCAAGCAAATTGCCATACTCATTGCTATTTAATTGAGCCACGCGACTGAATGCTCCTCTCTATGTAGATCAGGGTTACTCATTTGCTTTCAGCCTATCACTATGTGAGATTTGCTTTGGCTTCAAAAATTGCGAAGTTAATGAAAAAAACTGCTACTCTGCTCATACAATACTAACGACTGCTTTCTTTCAATCGGCTCACTCCAGTCGAGTAATTGTTATCCCACACAGAATTAGGGAAGCTCGATGACCAAAATAATTGCCATTTTCAACCAAGCTGGAGGGGTGGCGAAGTCCACCCTCACGATGAACTTGGGTTATCAACTTGCCCAACGAAAGAATCGAGTTTTGCTGATGGACATGGACCCACAAGCGTCGCTGACGATTTTTATGGGGCTTGAACCCGATGAATTAGAGAAGACGATCTATGAGGCGCTGATCGACGAAGCTCCTCTCTTCGTCCATGAGAATATACATGGCATGGATCTTGCCCCAACGAATCTAAACTTGACGGTGGCAGAAATGCAACTGGTTAGCGCGGATCTGCGTGAACTTCGTCTCAAATCCGCGATCGAGCCAATTCTTGAAGATTACGACTTTATCTTGATCGACTGTCCGCCGAGTCTAGGGCTACTCAGCTATATTTCGTTGGTGGCTTCGACTCACATTCTCGTCCCCATCGAAACCCAATTTAAGGCTTTTGCTGGAACGAACAAGCTGTTGGAAACGGTCGCTCGTGTTAAAAGCAAAATTAACCGCAAGCTACAAATCGCTGGATTTGTTCCGACAATCTACGATTCACGAAATTCTCAGGATGTTCGATCGCTTGCGGCAATGCAGGAGCAGCTAATCGGCATCGGTACTGTCTTTCCTCCGATTCCACGATCGACAATCTTTGCAGATGCCTCAGAGAAGCGTCAGCCTCTAGCAGTCTTTAGTCCCAGACATCCCGCGATTGCAATTTTGAAGAAGTTAGCGATGGCAATGGAGGACTTGAAATAATGTCGAAATCTGCTCAAGCCTACGGAGGCAAAATTAAGAATCCTTTGGACAGCATTTTTGGAGAAATTGCTGCTCCAGCGAAAGAAGCAACAGCAACGCTCGATCAAATTACACTGCCTCAGACTCAACCTCGTCGTTATTTTGATCCGCAAGCTCAAGAGCAGCTAGTCGCCTCGATTCGGCAACACGGAATTCTGCAACCCCTTCTCGTGCGCCCACGAGCGGACGGTAATTATGAGTTAGTTGCTGGAGAACGGCGTTATCGCGCAGCCGTGGAGTTGAGCTTGGAAACAGTTCCGATCGTTGAGCGAGAACTTACGGATAATGAAGCGTTTCAGCTTGCACTGATTGAGAATTTACAGCGCGAGAACTTGAACCCAGTTGAAGAAACCGAGGGCATTCTTCACCTTCTTGCCCTGCAACTCGATCTGAGCATTCAAGAGACTCCTTCGCTGCTTTATCGGCTGAAACACTTGTCAGAGCGCGAGTCTGATGATTCTGGGCATAACGTTATGCCCAACTCTGAGTTAGGAAAAGTCGAGACATTATTTGATCAGCTAGGTTTGATGACCTGGCAATCTTTTGTAAAAAATCGACTTCCCCTTCTGAATTTGCCTGAAGACGTTCTCGAAACGATTAGAAAGGGGCAGATCGCTTACACCAAAGCAAAGGAGATCGCTCGGATTAAGGTTGTACAGACTCGTAAAAAAGTTCTCAAGCGGGCTATCGCAGAAGAATGGTCTCTCAATCAAATCAGAGATCATCTCAAAACGCTGCAAACTAATTCTGAGCAGCCCTCTCAGTCTCCTTTGAAGCAGCAATTTGACGCGGTTTACAGGAAAGCTAAAAAAGTGAAAATTTGGGAGAATCCCGACTCACAGAAACGATTGCAAGAGCTATTAACAGAGATAGAAACGCTGCTCGCTAAAGTAGAGGCTTAGATTTTTTCCTAAAAAATGTAACAACTTAAAGGCAATAGTGGTCGAAGAATAAGTGTTGCTTCTAGGATGTGTTCAACACGCTCCACGCCTTCATCCTTCCCACCGCTTTTATGTTGCCAACGGAAAAACTGCCTATTTTGCTTGCGGCGCAACGAGAGTATCTCCGCCTCGACGATTTAGCTCGCGTAGAAATTGAGCGCGGACAAAAAACATATCAACGAATTTTTGATCAAGGAGTCCAGGTTGTCGAAAATAAGCTAATACTGCCGCTTGCACTGTTTAATTCTCTAAAACAGCAGTGTCAGCAGCACTCCAATAGCGATCGCAACGAAGGCGATTTTGCATTGGCATTTCCAGTTGTCCGAAGAGTTAAGGGGAAAGGTCAAGACCAGAAACACCTGTTTTATCAGTCTTCAATCCGTTGCGAAGAAAGTCGCTTAGAAACGGTGTACACAACCCTGGTGCAAGAAGTTCAAGATAAACTAACTCTGCAAGATCCGCGTGCGATCGATCAACGCATTGCTCTCGAAATTTTACGTGCTTCTCCACAGCCCGAAGAGGATCTGAACGCCCTGAATTTTAGTTCACAAATTCAATCGATACGAAGCATACCGGGCGAGAAAGATCAGAATCAAGTTTATCTTGACGAAATCATCGAGAGTGCGCGAGGCATACATCAGCGGTCTCAAGTATTGGAAGCGCTGAAATCGTGGAAGGTTGCAGCTACGACGTTGCAAAGACCATACACTGGCGAAATCGCCGGAATCGTTGAAGATTTTAAGCAAGGAGAACTATTTTCCAATGAAGTTAAAGAAGCTGTTCGCGAGGATTTAGCGATTTATCAGTCAAATCTCGCAGCTTTGAAGAATTGGTACTTGAATGCTCAGAAGTTAGGCAAATCCGCCGACTACCTACAAACTGTCCAACGTATTACTGATCAGTTTCAGTCAGGTGTACCTTTATCAGAGCATCAGTCTCATTGTTTAGAATCCGATCAAAAAGCTGCTGGTCAGTTAAGTAAACAGCAAAATCAGTTGCAACTCTGATAGAGATTTGTCGAGAAATCTTGAATTAATTCCCAAAACTCGATTTTGAGCGATTGGGGGATTAGGGATCTTCAGAAGTTTTTCTTTTCTCATCAGCGTTCTATCCACCTTGTTCGTCATTCATAAACACCTACTTTTGTCCGAATGGGATGACTTATTGGTGTATGCAAATTGAGGAGTTTGACGATTGAGAACTGAATTGCTAAGCGAGAAGTTTTTCCAAATACTCGATCGAATAAAACTTATGTAGGCTAAACGCCGGAATCTTCCGGTAAAGCGATCGTAGGGATACTCTTTTTCCCCTAATTTGCAGCGCTTTAATTGCATCAGAACCCGCGATCGTGCCTGAGTTATCCATAAACTCAATCACAGCCGCGATCGAGGTTTGCAGATCAAGCGAGTTGGCGATCTGCTGGACTTCACTCCGGCTCAGTTCACGTCTGGGGTGTTGGGTGCGAAGCGTAGCGATTGCCGCAATAAAGCAAAACTGATCGAACGTCACAAGCATTGCGCCCTTTGGAACGTTTGCCCACGATCGCCAGTTGTGCCACGCATTTTTAGAAATTTTTCCATAGATCCTTGAAGCATAAGCTTTCACCATGCTTACAGGAAAATAGCGCTGTTTGATCTCTAGATCATTCATCGGAATCTACTGTTTCTAAAATGCGGTCAATTTCACTCTCGGAAAGCTGTGTCAGTCTCTGATATAAGCGATCGCGCTTCTGCGTTTTTCGCCAAGCTGCGGCTTTTGCAAGTGAATCGAGTTTGATTGGAAGCCCCAATCTGACAATTTCTCCGAGTACCTCAGCAAACGCCCGATTCTCTGATGTCGCGATTTCTCGAATTAATCCTGCCTCCTCATCACTCAACCCAACTTCGTATCGTTCTTTTTTCGGCTTCACTTCGCCCACCATCATGCCTAGCTTCTCCTAAAAAATACCGGAATACTGCCCCTAATATTGTACAAAGTTTATATTACCTGCTATATTGCGGGTAATACTCAGGCATTTCTACAACATCATGAAAGAAAACTCGGATCGCTTCTCTGATCAACCTGGTCAAATTGCAGTTTCTGATCGTTCTTCTAATGCGGAGCGATCTGATCAAAAATTAACTTCAGACAAACCGAATACCTTTGAGCAAGTGCGCGATCGTAAAACCGCAGCAACCGTTTCTGTTTTGAGTGGCGGCGATAATGCGGTTTCTGAAGTGCTTGAAAAGGCAAGAGCGATCGCGGACACTACACTTGCCGATCAAAAAGATGAAACGGCTCACGAGATTGCAGCAGAACTGGTTGCTCAAGAAACGCAAGAGTTGAATGACCTGCGAAATTTTTTCAAACGATATCGGACAGGCGAAACGGCTCGATTGATTGCACCGTACCAGGACTATCTGGACGGGGAAATTGTGGAGTAAACGATCGCTCTACAAATCTTTTATTTCAGCCGATTCACTGGTACACTCCAATGCTCTCCTTATTACCAATGAAATCTCAAAATTCTAAACAACCACCTCAACACTCTGAAATCGATCAGGTGCGTCTTGCGGAATGCCGAAGACAGGGAGCGATCGTCGGTGGTGTCTTGGGGCTGTTATTAGCAGTTGGGGCATTAGTTGCAGTAAAAGCAATGGACAAACCAGATCGCTATGGTATTTCGGCGCTGTCCGCAGTTGGAATGGCGCTAATTGGACGTGATGTTTTAGGAGGCTATTTTTATGAGCGTCGCAAGTCGGAATGAATATGTTTTTCTGCTGAGAGACTCGAAAAATTTGATCAGACTGGAAACGCACTCCACAATTATGGATCTCTTTGCAGATCGAGAAGGCTCATTGCTGGCAAAGGCAAGAGTTGCAGATGCCAATCGATTCAAGGAGCAAATGGAGCGTTCGCTTGCTCCTTACTGTGCCTACGAATCAACCGATGGTATTCGCTTTCGGATTTCTGAAGAAGAACTAGCAAAGTTTATTGCTCTGGAATTCAACAATGAGCAAAGTCAAGCTGAATTTGCTTACCGCTCTATGCAAGTCGCTTCAACACCTCCACAGCGGCGTTGGAGTTGGAAGGATTGTCTAGTCATTTCCATGTATTCCTGTATTGGTGCTTTGGGTGCATTCTTGCTGATTTTACCGATCCTGGATCTCAAGATATCTTCAGCTTGCTCAGTTCCCCCGCCGATGACAAATTCTGATCAACTGGAACAGTGAAATGAGGCATACAAAATCACACCCAAACAATCTCTATGCCTTTCTTGTAATTCCATCAAGTCTGATGGCGATCGTATGGCTAATCAGTGGTCAGGATTACTTACACAAGCAAGGCGTTCAACAGCAAGCAAAGGAGCAAGCCGAGGCAGATGCGACTGAAGCACAAACAGCAGAAGCTCGATTGACATCACCTCGCGGTTGCCGACCACTACTGCGCGATCGCCCTCTGTCTACAGGAACGAAGGTTTATTTCTCCTACCTTCAGAACGGGCGCGTTGTCATCGATAAAACGCGCCCTGTTCCAAATGGAATCTGTGTCTATGACCAGTTCGGAGCAACTGCGATCGTGCGTTGGGATGAAAACGGAGATCCGATTGCAACCCAACTTGCCACGATTAGCAGCGATCGATTGGATGAGCTTTTGCAGAAATTGAAAGAACGCAAAAAACAATGAGGTTTTTGCACAATGACAACGAAACACAGCTTGATTAGCTACTACACCTCCTCGGATTCCTTGAATCAATTGGTTGCAAGATACGGTGATCGCCTGGAACGACTCGATGTGGTTTCCAAATTGCAAGTTATCGGCGTACTGATCACCTGGCAGGCTTACGACACTGAATTAGCAGAACAAGGTGAGAACGCGCCAGAACAACCTTACACGCTGGCAGAAGCAATCGAGGATTACCCGATCGATATCTCATCAAATGCTCTGATGGCGCTTCAATCGCTGAACGACATTGCCCCTGAAGATGTCATTAGGTCAACGATCGCAATGTCCCATCAACTTTTAGAAGCGATTGCATAGATACTCAGCTTCAAGATTTTTGCAGACTATCTTTAGGGGATTAACCAATCATGGCACTCAAAAGAAACAACGGTTCGCTTCCTCCTGACTATCGACCTCCTGGAAGTCGTCAACACACCCAAAATCTAAACAATGGTTCTTCCTCAAGAGACCATTATGCTGATTCGTCATGGACACATGAGCCAGAAGAGAAAAAGCGATCGCTACTTGAGGGGCTAGGTCGATTTGCAGACGTGATTGTGGATTTCATCAAGCATCCTACAGCAGTCAAGGTTTTTGTCGTTGGTCTTGGAATCTTTTCGGCTGTACTGAATATTCATTCGATCATGTCGTTTTTGCAAGAGGTTGTCATTACACCGGAACAGCTTCGAGATATGACTGCAACGCTAATCCGGCTTCCAATCCTGGGAGCAATCTTCGCTTATTTAAACTATCTGTTTGGAGCATTTTTAATCGTTGTCTTTGGCTTTCTGTTTTGGGCAGTTCTTCAGGGATGTGAACTGTTAGTCCGAGTTGATCTTTTTATTGAAGATGCTGCCTCGAACATTATTCGGTATGCCAACGATCGCGCTCGTCGAGAAACGATTCGTCCAGCATTTTATAATCCTCAACTACAGCGTTTGTCCAAAATTTCGACCTATAACCCCGCCCTACTACTGATCGGGTGTGTAATTGGCATTATCGTATATGGAATCGAATGTTGGGCGACAGGGCGCGTTCGTCCTTGGACCGATGGTGCAGGCAATTTCACCCCCAACACCTTCTTTAATTTCTGGTCAGTGTTCGGTGTGCAAATTTGCATTCTGCTTCACACGATTTTCAAGATGGTTGCTTACAAAGGCGAACAACAGGCGCAGTAATCAAATCGTGCAGTCTTTTGCACTGAGTTAAGCATTGGTCGTGAATGATGTCTAATCTGTACCACAATACTGCTCCAGGTCACTATCACGGGTCGCATCTTCGGTACTTGGTTGAAGTCCGGCGGTTGCGACTCAGTGACGCGATCGCGGGTATTAAGACGGACTTGCTCAACCAAATTCATAGTTTATCTAGTCAACAACGAACCGGATTACTATCAGTAGTTGGATTTGGCTTTTTGGGGCTACCACTGCTGAGTACGGGAGCAGCGATTCCGATTTTAGGAACTGTTGTCACAGTCGCGATTCCTGCAATTTGGAGGACTGCGCTTAGGGGTGCAAGAAAGCGATTAGAAGTAGAGCTATCAATTATTGGACATTCTGCCCATTTTGAGGATCTGCTTGCAGCGATGAGCATTTATATCGATGCTCATCCCGATTGTGGTGTCAGCTTAAACGCATTCGTGAACGCCTACGAAACTGCGTTGTCGAATTATCAAGCGGTAGCGTATCAAGACTACAACTTAGATGCAATGTGCCAGAGCTTTTTAGCTTCACTGCGATCGCAGATGGGACATACGCCTGTTTGGTTCAATCAGCTTGTGAACCAAATTGATTTAGAAATCAAAGGTCGAAACGTGGACTTGCAGCATTTGCAGGAGAACCCGATTGGAAGTGTTGATCCTCGAATTCCCACGCTTCCTTCGTGGCAGATGCAGTTGTACGGATTTACGCCAACTCAAGGAAGTGTGATTGAATCACTCAGACGACAAGCAAACACAACATCATCAGATTCACCTAGATCGCAACCTGCAATTCCCAATTCTCAGCGATCGTCTTCGCCAACTGAGCCAGCCACACGGCTGAATTCAACTTCAATGCAATCAGTAAAAGCCGAGAATGACCCTTGGAATGCTGAACAAACGACAATCGACGTTGTAAACAGTGACACCATTATGAAAACCTCTTCACCTTTAGTATCAACTCCTAAACCTCAAGATCTCGGTGTTAATGTGGCTGAAAAAATGGCATCAGGTCGATTTGTGATTTCACGACTAATTGTCGGCGCAACTCGCACTGGAAAATCTCAGTTAGCGTCTGATGCTGCTGGACTGCTTCGATTAAGGTTCGGCGACAAAATCGCACTTTTCTACATCAGTGCGGGTTACATCGAAGAAGAGGATGGGTGCTACTGGAAAATGTGCGATCGCGTCTCAGGCTTCTACTTCCCCGAAATGAGTGACACAGAAAAACGTCTTGCTTACGACGACTGGGCGCAACTTTTAGACGAATTCAACGCAGTTCCCGCCAGTGTCGATCGACCCAAATTGCTCATTGTGGATGAGCTTAACAGCGTCATGCGTTCAGCATTAGGGCTAAATTCTGAAAAAGCAATTCAAGTTTTCAATGCAATTAAAGATAAGCTTGCCAGCATCTCATCGATGGGTGCAAAGCGGGGACTATCGATGTGGGGAATCGCGCCGACTGGCGCGATGGGTGACATGGAATTGACGCGTGGCAACGTAACCGCGATGAATCCAATTTTTGTTGCTCAACGCCCAGATTGTGATCCTGGTTGGAACGATGTCGTCTACTTAACTGCCAAAACAAATGGCATGGCACCAGGCAAGCGTCCTTCTGAAGATGTATGGGATAAAGCAAGCGCGATTGGGATTGAACGAGTTGTGGGGGTTGGCGGACAGTGGCTACTGCTGATGGACACGATGAATGTTTGTCAGCAGTTTGCTGATGTGGCATCTGAAACTTAATGATATTCGTCTGTTCAAGTTCTTGAAATCAGCGCCTTTCTAACCGTAGTTGTGCTAATTTTGACTGGCAGTGCCACAATAAAGGCGGTTCGTGAGTCAAGACTAGGGAATACGAGAGATTAACCGTGCTGCCATCGATTTTTGAAACCTGCACTCCCAGAGATGAAATTCTCTCCGGCGAACTGTCGCTTGATTTATTCGCTGCCAAGCTAAAGTTGGTGGTCGATGGCAATGCTCCGAAAATCTATCAAGATCCAGAATCGTTCTTTGCGAATACGTTTCCGACCGAAGGACTCAAGACGTTAATCGCTGAGGTCTTCGGGCGCTTGGTAGGGACCGCGATCGGTTCTCCAGTGATTCGATTGGAAACCAGTTTCGGCGGTGGGAAAACGCACGACGAAATTGCGCTCTGGCATATTGCCCGGAATGGACGTAGTATTCGCGGACTCGATCGATTTAGTGAACGACTCGATCAAATCCCGGCTGCCCCGGTTCAAGTTGCTGCGATCGCGTGTCAAGATCTCGATCCCACAAACGGCGACTTTCATCCAGAGACAGGCATCACAACTTATACGCTTTGGGGCGAAATCGCGTATCGCATCGGTGGCATTGGAGGGTATAGTTTGCTGCGCGGCTCGGATGAGAAAAAGGTGAGTCCGGGAACTGGCGTACTTCAGCAACTCATTCAAGATCGACCGACGCTGATTGTGTTGGACGAGATCGCGCAGTATTTACGTAAGTCGAAAGGTGTGATTGTTGGCAATAGCGATTTGTCGAAGCAGGTTGTGGCATTTCTGTTTGCGCTGATGGACTTGGCTGGGTCTTGCAGCAATCTAGTGTTTGTTTATTCTCTCGCTTCATCGTCGGATACATTTGCGGATGAAACAGCAGAACTTCAAGAAACGGTTAAAGCATCCGCTCGTCAAGAACGCATCCTGAGTCCAAGCACCGATGTGGAAATCTACAACATTGTAAAACAGCGATTGTTTCAGCGTGTAGACGAAAAAGCAGCGAAAAAAGCGGCTCAAGAATATCTCAACGCTTATCGATCGAGCCGCACAAATCTCCCCGATGGCTGTCAAGATGCCACCTATTCACAGACGATCGAATCGAGCTACCCGATTCATCCAGAGCTATTCAATCTCTTAACCAAAAAGATTGCATCGATTCCAAACTTCAATCGCACTCGTGGCGCGTTGAGACTGTTTGCGATCGCGGTTCGTGAATTGTGGCGTGATCGCACAAGTTGGATGCCGCTGATTCACGCCCACCATTTACCGATCGGCGTGAATGAAGAGATTACGAATGAGTTGACCTCGCGATTGGAACGCCCCTTGATGCGGTTGCCGATTCAAGCCGATATCTACAATGCGAATGGACGGGAAGCACACGCCCAACTGCAAGACCAAGATTGGATGGCAGCCGGAAAACCACCGTTTTCGACTTGGATTGGGCGGACGATCTTTTTGCACTCCATTAATCAAGGTGTTGTGGCAGGCATTCGACGAGCGGAACTAAATCTATCACTGCTGACACCTGGGATTGAAACGGGCTTTGTCGAAAGTGCTTTAGAACGGCTCAGTACGGTTGCTTGGTATCTTGATCACGATCCGATTACTTCAATTTCTCGATTCAAAGAAGAACCGTCGATCAACAAAATCATTGCTGAAGAGAAAGAGCAAGTCGGACGCAGTGAAGCAAAAGACGATTTGCGATCGCGCCGTGACACGATCTTCGCCAATCGCTATTTCACCTTGATTTCATCGCCGGAAAGTCCGAGTGATGTCGATGATGCAGCGGAAAGTATTGCTTTATGCGTGATTGATTTTAATGAAGCGACGGTGCAATCGTCGATCGATGCTGCCCCTGCGATCGTGGAGCAAATCTTTAACAGTACGGGCGATTCTGGAAAGTTTCGCATCTTTCGGAATCGATTGCTGTTTCTACTCGCCAATCAGCAGGAATTAGAAAGAGCGATCGACGTTGCGCGAGAACTCAGAGCGATTCGCAACATTCTCAAATCCCAGAATCGCCTAGAAGATCTGTCTGAGAGTCAACACAAACAACTGAAGCAGAAAGAAGGCGAATTGGATTTAGCCGCACGAGTTGCCTTAACCAATGCGTATCGCCATCTGTTTTACCCCTCGAATGATCCGGTCAAAGCTCCAAAAGGGTTAATGCACTACCCGCTTCCCGCTCAAGATGCCAGCGATGTTAAAGGTAAGAGCAATCAGCAAGAAGCCATTCTCAAAGCGCTGAAAGACTGCCAAAAGATTCGCGCCGATGACACTCAACCGTATGCGCCTGCGTATGTACTGCAAAAAGTCTGGGCAACCGGACTCGATTCGATTAGCACGAAGGGATTAAAAGAAGCGTTTGCAAAAGATTTAGGGCTGAATCTGTTTTCTGATGCTGAGACTGCGAAATTAAGAACGTCGATCGCTCAAGGTTTAACCAGTGGGCAGTGGGATTTGAAAGTGGGTGAGCGCGTCTATATCAAAACCGACGCGGCTCCATTGATTCCACCTGACATCATTGAATTCTCAGACCGCATGGTGCTGTATCGACGTGGCATTCTAGAGCCACCTAAACCACGAGAAATTGAGATCAATGCTCAAGTGATGCCCAGTACACAACCGAATAAACCTGTACGAGTGCGATGGAAAGCAGCAGGGGCACTCTCGGTCAAACTGTTTCAAGACGGCAATTTAATTGCAGGAAATTTCTTACCTTCTGACGAATACGAAGGCGATCTAGCTCAAACAGCAACCTTTCGTGTTGTGGCAGATTATGGGGAAGGCGAAACCGCAGCGGCAGAATCTAAGGCAAGAGTGCAGGCATATTCGCCGCTCTCCACTGGCTCCACTTCGGTTCACGATACGCCTAGCTTGTTTGATGTCAAGCCAGAGGTAATTGATTTATCTGGAAGCCTCAATGGTGTGTTTAATGAATTGCGCGATCGCATTCATGATGACAAAATTCGGGCGATCGAGCGATTGGAACTGAGCGTGTCTGAAGTGATGGATTATCGCAAACTCACGACAGCGCTTCCTCTACTGATGCGCTATCCTATGCGAATCGATCAATTCGTCACGATTCAAAGCGGAGATCAGTTCGTTCGACTAGAGTACCAGGGCAACGTCAAAGGATTTCAAAGTTTTGCGAATCCCACAAATACGCTATTAGCAAGTCCCGACGTTCGAGCAGATGTCTCACTTAAAATTACGTTTGAGTTTGCAACTGCGATCGAGCCGCAGAGCGTGGAGATAAAAGCGATCGAGCAGGCGCTCTTGAGAAATCCAGTGGATCGACTCAGTTTGACGACGAAGGTACTATACTGACGGAGTTTGTTTACGATCGTAGATATCAAACGCTCAGGAATCGGAGTATGCAAGAGTTTCAACTCAAAGTCGTTCCCACCGATAACAACAACTTCGCACTAGAGTTGTACCAATGTGCTTACAAAAAAGCAGGTGAGAAGAAGCGATCGCCCTCCAAACGGATTGGTCGGTTGAAAGGACAAGCCTTGGTGCAAGCGAGACAAGCAGTTTACGATTGTCTGAAGGCAAATCAGTATGATCCCAAAACGTTGAAGTGCGATCGACAAACGCCGTATGTATTGAATGAAGAATCCGGCGTAAATCTAGCCCTATTGTTTCAGACGTTGCAGCCTTTATCGAAACCAGAGCGAATTGCCAATATTGCAGCCGGAGTGCGATCGATGAGTAACGAAGAGTCGCATTACTGGTTTGCGAAGGTAACAAACGGTAAGCGAAGCCAAGCGCTCAAAGCAATCCGAGTTTTGCTGGGGGATTAATTCCGTTGAACGATAAGTCGCTCTACTAGTGCGTCAATTATTAGTTGTGGGGTAGAGCCGCTTTAATTTTACTCGTGCATCTTCGGTGGTGAAGCGCCAATCAATCCAGGATTCCTCCTGATTGCGATCGTTGACCCAAGTTGCAACTTCAGCTTCCAAGGTGGCAAATTCTGCAATTCGCTGGTCTAAACATTGTCGTGCCAAAATGCTCAGTTCAATCTCTGCCATGTTCAACCAACTGCCATGCTTCGGGGTGTAGCAGAATTCCAATCGCTGTCGAATTCGTCGCGCTTCTTCGGGGGGAAAGGCTTTGTACAATGATGCGGGAGAGTGGGTATTAAGATTGTCTTGCACGACGGTGATCAGCAAGGCTTCGGGATAATGCAAGTCCACTAAATCCTGGAGCAGATGAGCATAGTCGATCGCGGTTCTTTGAGCCGTTACTTTGACGTGTCGCCACCCCGCCATTGGCTCACAGAGCATGAATAGATTCGCTGTCCCATTGCGCTCGTACTTGTAATCGACTCGTTTCGGTTGACCAGGTTTTGCCGCAATCGGTTCGATGGTTTCTTTGACCAATTGTTTCATCGCTTCATCCAGACACACCATGGGAAAGTCCTCGTGATAGCGTCGCTGATAGACATCGAGTACCTGCTCCATCTGGCAGACAAACTCTGCATTCTGTTCAGGCGGAATCACCCAGCAGTCTTGTTTCCACGGCTGTAGCTCGTTTTTTTCAGCGTTTGACGTACCGTTTCAGGTAGTGCTATTTAGGAAAGGCTGGAGGAAACAGAGATAAAATCGTGGGTAACTG